>JAEEGF012051024.1_pt1 | contig 87969 bp, 72 predicted proteins | sample 9134171 | NCBI WGS metagenome assembly JAEEGF01 (sample SAMN16246542, study PRJNA631951) | gut metagenome | biome: gut microbiome; feature: rumen; material: AP-attached | host: Bos | place: Iran: Karaj | collected 2018-10 | reverse complement strand
CAGTTCCTGCTGGTATTGTTACGCTTATCTTGTTTTTTTCAAGAGGGAAAAGAACTTCTATATCCACGTTACCTTTCATGGCAAAAGCTTCAAGCATTGCTCTGTCAAAAGTTCCAATCCTGTCGGTCTCTATGAGGAGCAATCCGCCTGCAGGTGTAGCGTTGATATTGCTGATAACTGCCTCCTTAAATTGAGCGTTTGTAAGCTCTGAAATTCTTAGTTTTACTACTCTTGCAGGCGTACGGCCTGCTCCCAAAACTGCAGGGCCGGCAGCTGCTACTGCTGTAGATGCAGTTGTTCCCGGAAGTGAAATTATGATTGCTCCATCCGGGATAGCATTGTAAGATTCTTGCTCAGATGAAGAATAATTGTAGGAGTGATAGTCGTCATCATTATTATCGTTGTTTACAATTACTGTAACAGGGCCACCACCGCCTCCTGTGGATTGCTGGATGAGCTGAATCACTAATCCAAAGGTTGATGCGTCTACATTGATATTGCCAGATGGGGACGAGATTGTAATTACCGCCGAACCATCCGCCTGTTTCTGAACCGAATAGGTAAAGGTCTTGGTTTCGCTGGTGCCGGCTGCATCTGTTGCATCATCACCGGAGATTTCATAACCTGAATCAGGGATTAAGGTTATCGTCCCCTGCGGCGAACTAACATCATTGTCGTTTGATTTTGTCTGAATCCACTGTTTGTTGTTTAGATCTTGCGCAGATGTCTGAAAGCCAGATGTATACGTTACAGAAGAATTTGTGTTGGTAAAATCAACGCTGTAGAACTGGTTGCTAATATTTACCGTGCTTTTATTCGCTGTAACACCTTCACCATAATTATTGATGATCGTAACTTCACTTGGAGAAAATGATACGTCATTTGCGCCATTTACAGTTCCAAAGTTAGTACCAACGTACCCGCAACCATTATCCGTTGTATTAACAATCCCATAATTCATATCAACGGCACCAGTTGAAGAAAAACCATAATAATTAGTGCCATTATCTACAGTTCCATAGTTAGTTTTTACCAAGCCACTATTACTCTCTACAATACCGGTGATTTGGTTAGTGTCAATAGTTGCGTTATTAGTTAACACTGTTCCACTATTATTCGTGACGGTTCCGTTGTTATGAAGAACAACGCCACCATCGTAATTATTTGTGACTGTTCCATAGTTTTCAATAATACCAATAATATAATAATCTACACAACCGTTATTATTTGTAATTGTTCCGTTGTTAGTGTCAACCCAGCCACCATCGGTAATATTTTTAATGTTTCCGTTGTTTTCCAGCAAGTGTTGGTAGTTATTTTCATACTCCTCTCCCCTATTTACTACAATAACACGATCTGGCACATCCTCTGCATACACCGTCTGTCCCATCACCGTCGATGCAAGCACAGTGCCAAGAAATACTGCAGTTATGCGCTTTCCAAGCATTTTCCCACTCCCTGAAAATCGAGCACTGACTTGTGTCTTTTCTTCTCTTTTTTTCATTTTTTCCCCTTTCTGTGCAAAATCTGTTATAACGCGATCAATCTTTCCTTTCGTATGCTTTTTTAGTATTACCGTAATGACCACACCAATCATAAAGGCAATTACTGCTACCATCACATATCCCCCGAGACTGTACGAGAAAAGTGATGACGCTGCAAATGTGGTCTCAGCCGTGCCTTCGATCTGAACGTTAAAAACAACTGAAGATACGATCAGCACAGCAAACAGCATGACCCCAACAATGGCGCTTCCTATCATCAGTCTCCTGTTCCTCTCGTATTGCAGCTTTTTTGCCTTCTTGTGCATGAGTTCAATACGTTCCTCATTGCTTTTCATCTAAAGCCTCCTTTACTTTTAATGCACTAGAAAAAGACCTCTCACTTATATAGATACCAAAAGTGAAAAATCTCCCAAGGTAAAATGAAAAAATTTTAAAAATTAATTCAGATATTATTTGAAAAAGAGATGCCTTGCGAAAATGCCTGCATAGAGAATGGTAAAAAGAGGTACCATGTATCCTATAAGAGCAGCAACGCCGGTCTGTGATACAAGTATATTAAAGACGCCATGATATGTGATCGCAACGGCAAGAAGAGCCAGCACGCCGGCTGCCCTGAACCATTCCTTGTCCCATAAGCGGTATATACCCATGGCAATAAAAAGTGCACATACCACGTGCGCAGTCGCCGTACCGAATCCCCTTATAAGCAGATGAAAAATATTGTTTGCACCATTTCCCACAAGAAAGCAGATATTCTCAAAGGTTGCAAAACCAACTGCAACCATGAATGCTCCGTCTGCTGCATCAGGTGCTTCCGGTTCAAAGACCAAAAGATAGAACAACACGGGAATAAGCTTCATCACTTCCTCCACAAAGGGAGAAAACTCCAGGGATGCCACCAGGTTATCAACTCCGCTTAACGTCGCGATAAAGGTACTGACATATGAGGACAAAAGACAAGTCAACATGCCGATGATCAGAAACAACATCATCCGCCGGGTCTTTCCTCTTGTCCAGATAACGGTTATGAGAAGCGGAGCTACAAGACATATGAAAATATACTCGATATAATTCATCTATCCACCGCCTTTCTGAGGGCAAAGGGCAACATCAAAAAAGCCAGGGACAAAAGTGTATCCGCCAGGTAATAAGGATTTGTTATAATGTCTTCCTCCCAGAAGAAAGAGCACGTCCAGGATGCATACTCTGCCGCACAGAGAGCAAGGATAGCAATATAAAGTCCCCCGGCTTTCTCTCTACCCTCTTTTCCGGCCATGACAAGCCCCTCTGTTGCCTGCCATATCAGTACGCCCATAATGATCGCGCATACAACATTGCTGATATAATCCCCCTTAAGCATATAAAAGAAAGCCATACACGATGTAAATACAGGAATGAGAAACATCAGGGAACTATGGACTTTCTTGCGATCCTCACCACGAAGTGAAGCGATAAGAAGTATTAAAAAGAGATATGAAGCATACCAGCTCAGGTATGGTATATGTGAATAGTATGGAGTCACGCCAAAAAAGATGAGATACAGCTGCCAGTACAGATCTCCAAGGAAATATACGAAGGTTGCCAGAAACATCATTGCCCACGCATGAAGTCTGGAAGCATAATAGTGCTGCGCAGAAATGATAAAGCATATGCCTAAAACAGCTAATTGGATAAGGTTTTCAATACTCTCTATTCTCATAGCTACCGGTTTCTCTTTCTCTGATCACTCGTAAGCGTCATTTATTCCTTCCATGTCAAGCTGAAGGCGCAGATGCTCTTTCCCTTTCTGGATCAAACGGTCTATACGCTTCTTAGTCACTTTCATGACAGCGGCCGCATCGGCATAACTCATCCCTTCAACATACACCAGCCATAATACTTCTCTTAACTCGGGATCTATCCTCTCAAGACACAGGTGTAGTATCCGGTTTTTTTCTTCATCATGAAGCTGCTTTTCTATGTCTGTCTTATCTTTTATCTCCGCTTCCATCCCATCCAGACTGAAGGTCTCCATCCGGCTCTTTTTCCCGCCAAACCTGATTGCGAGATTTCGGCCTGTCTTATAAAGGTATGCCTGAAATCTGTCTTTCCCGATATACGGCTTTTTGACCATGATCCTGGCAAAGGCTTCGATCATCAGATCCTCGGCATCCTCCCAGTTATGCAGATAGCCGTACAGGAAGAACGTAAGACTGTCGCCATAACGGATCATGAGCTCGTCATATGCTGTGCTATCACCGGACAGGTATGCGTTATAAAGTTCGTTGTCAGATGCCATTGGCATAGCCCCTTTTAAAATCAGGTAGTAGTCTACTGAAACAAATCTCCTAGAGATATTCCTTTTTCAACATTATAATCATAAAGTTGAAAGATTTGTTATAAGATTCATCGTTCCGTGTATAATCCAGCTGGGAATAATAGAACCTCCGCATTTCTTTTCATTGATAATTGCAAGAAATACAGCGATGATCATAGGAACTACCATTAGAACAATGCCCTGGACTAAATTGATATTGCTAAGATTAAGCACAACATGGATTGCTCCAAACACGAATGACTGAATAAATGTACCTACAGCAAAGCCAAATTGCTTTTGAAGTCTCTTTTGCAGAAATCCACGAAACAGGATTTCTTCTGAAAATGCAGTTTGTATGTATGAAAAGATAATTGCAGCCGGAATCCCTGCAGCTCCTGCCCCGGCATAACCATGCTGATTCCAATCAGCTTTCATAAATAAATTATATAAGAGAAACCCTACAGCTTCACAGATTACAAATACGCAAGCAATCCAGATCAATATATTCCGCCTGTTTCCTACCGGTTTTTCGAGCCCGATCCATGAGAAGAAGCTCTCTTTTTTTCTGGCTGTTACAAGCCACCAGATAAAGGGGATCAGTGAAAAAAGAATTGTCTGTACTACTGCGTTTAATAATTCATTGAGTGTCATTGCCATTGTTTGTTTCTCCTCCTTGAGTATTAATTTCATAATTATTTCAATTTATTGCAATTTTATTTCACAGATAATAATGCCACAAATGCACAAAAAAAGAAAGCCCATAGTTATGAGCTTTCTCAAGAAAGTATTCTATCTATTTCTGTTGCTCGTAAAGTGCTGCAAAATCTACCAAACGGTCCCTGATATTTATATGCTGTGGACAGTTCTTTTCACAAAGTCCGCATTTTATGCACTCCGAAGCCTTTCCGTGATTCATGGAAAAACGCTCATAGTACATATTGGACTTGTTTCCGGTTACAACATGCATATTGAAAAGACCGAAATACTCGGGAATATTGATGTTCTTTGGGCAAACTTCCGTGCAATATCTGCAGCTGGTGCATTGGATGGTTCCCGTGCTGTTCAAAATCTCGGTTATTTCATCCACCAGCTTGTACTCTTCTTCGGAAAGAGGCTTGAAATCCTGCATATAACAGGTGTTATTATTCAGCTGCGCCAGATCGCTCATTCCGCTGAGCACAATCTGCACATTCTCAAGGGATGCAGCGTACCTGATCGCAAGAGATGCAGGGGTCAGCATAGGGTTGTTCATTGGTTTGTAGAAATCATCGAATTTCTTTAGCGCGGCATCGGGAAGCTTCACCAGCGCTCCTCCCTTTATCGGCTCCATGACCATCACCTTTTTGCCGTGTTTTTTGGCCATCTCGTAGCACGGTCCCGATTGGATTGCAATGCTATTCCAGTCCAGGTAATTGATCTGAAGCTGCACAAAATCCACCTCCGGATGATCTGTAAGTATCCTGTCCAGAGTTTCTGCGTCATCATGAAAAGAGAATCCGATATTCCTGACATATCCGGCCTTTTTGAGCTTCTCTATAAAGCCGAAACCACCGAATTTCTCCGTGTTTATATATCTGTCTCTGCCCAGGTTATGAAGCAGATAATAATCAAAATAATCAACGCCGCAGCGCTTTAGCTGCTCATCGAAAAAGACCTGATAATCCTCAGATTTAGTGACCCTGAGAATTGGCATTTTATCTGCAAGAATAAAGCTCTCTCTGGGAAATCTTTTCACCACAGCCTCTTTTACCGCTTCTTCAGAGTGCTCCTGATGATAGGGGTAAGCAGTGTCAAAGTAGGTAAATCCGCGCTCCATGAAAAGATCTGCCATCTTCTTGAACTGCTCAATATCGATTGAGGCAGGATTCTCCTTATCCGTTAGTGGCAGTCTCATTGTTCCGAATCCAAGCTTCTTAGTACTCATAGAATGAATTCTCCTTTCATCTTGACATCTGCATGACCTGTCCCTGTGCGGCTTCTTTTGCTTCTTCTGCCTTTTCGTCTTTGAGGGATTCTTCTTCAGCCTTCATTTTCTCGACATATTTAATGTCGTACTTCAGCTCTTTTGCCAGATAAAGAAGTCCTCCGAACTTCTCGACGTCGCCGCTCTCGTGAGCAGCCTTGGCATACACTTCCATCTTCTCCTCACGCATACGTCTGGGATAAGTCTTAAGCAGATTAACTGCCATGTAGAAATACGGCTCATCGATGTTGCCGAGGCAATCAAAGAGAAAGTCGCATCCTTCAAGGTTTTTGGGCTGTCCGATCTTTTTTAACAGCTCAATTGTGTTGCAGACGGCGTATTCATTCTTGTAATCGTTGAAATACAGGTACTTTCTTATATCTACATGATTGTTTTTTACTGCGTTAACTGTTTGTTCCAGCTCATAATCTGAGAGCACCCTCTCAAAAATATCGGTACTGATGCTGCCATCATAGGCAATTACGGAAAAGTTCGATTTTGCAATCTTGTCGGGATATTTTTTGCTGTCACGAAGCAGCTCTTTCTCCCACTGATATCGTATGGTTCCCCAATTTTCGATGGCCAAGGCGGAATCCGGTTTGCGGAAGCTGTCATGGAACTCGTCACGGGCGCCTTGTGGCATTTGCTCAAAATAATATCCTCTTTCCCTGAAAAATTTCTCAAGTTCTCTTATGACGCTATAAAGCCCGGCTTCATCCGGAAGTTTGATGATGACGCCATCTATCGTGTAAAGCTCATCTTTTCGTTTGTTATAACCGCATATAAGGTCCACCGGAAGATGTCCTCCAAGTAATGAAAACCACTTGCCCGATTCACTGACACTCAGATAACGTGCCTGTTTCCCATCTTCAAAGATATGCAGATGAAAAGTCTCCTCGCTTAACAGCTCATTTATTTTTTTATGGCCAAACATTTTGTCAAAATGCGGTGTCTCCCCGTATTTTACTACGTCATTCCAGCTTAATATGCTGCTATATTGTCTTCCTTGTGTTTTCTTTTGTGTTTTCTTTTTACGCTTTCCAGGTAGTCCGGCAAGCACGAGCCACGGCAGTCCAATGGTGCAGGTAGGCATAAAGAGCAGGATAGATAAATCTGTGAATGCATCCGTTCCCATAAGTGACTCAATTCCCATGCAAATGAAGACGGAAATAAAAAAACCAATGAACCCACCTATTCCCATAATTGAAAGGATTGCAAATGTAGCCAGCGCACGTCTTAAAACACCGCCTTTATTTGCAAAATCATATAACTTTTGAAGCATGTATTTCTTGTATTTCCTATTCTAAAAATTTTGAAAGGCTCAAACCTCTGCTTTTGCCTTCTCCAGAGCTTCGATCACCCTGTCGCAGAACTTGTCAAATTCAGGATCCTCCTCGTACTCATCCGGGTGAGCGAGGACGTAATCGAGAGCCATGCGAGCGCCTTTGTGGAAAGGCACGTTTGTTGTCATCTGAGGAACAAGTCTCTTTAACTTGCTGTTATCAAACACAACTGATACGGCCTTGTCTCCCAAAAGCCCGCCTCTGAAATCGTAGCCGTACTTCTCTCCTGTTACACTCAGGAAATCAGAGGATACATGATATGGCTTTAACTCCACGCCAAGTGCATCGGCAATTGTACCATAAATCTGATCCCAGGTCAGTATCTCGTCTCCTGTTATCTGGAAAGCCTCGCCGATGGCGTGTCTGTTACCCATAAGTCCCGTAAATCCAATTGCAAAATCGCTGTTAAAGGTCAGCGCCCAAAGAGACGAGCCATCCCCTTGAATAATCACGGGTTTGTCCTGCTGCATTCTCCTGATCACCTGATAGAACCCCTTATTTCCGTGTACTCCCAGCGGTATATGCCTCTCATCGTAGGTGTGACTGGGCCTTACAATAGTAACAGGAAAGCCCTCTTCGCGGTATTTTCTGAGTAAAAACTCCTCGCAGGCAATCTTGTTTCTGGAGTATTCCCAATATGGATTTGCAAGAGTTGTCCCTTCTGTGATTATGTAGGAAGCCGCGGGTTTATTATAGGCGGATGCAGAGCTTATGAAGATATACTGCTTTGTCTTTCCGGAAAAGAGCCTGTGATCACGCTCTACTGCCTTGACATCGAAGGCGATAAAATCGCTGACAACATCAAAGGTCATACCTTCAAGTTTGCTCTTTACATCAGCTTCGTCATTGATATCAGCTGTTATTTGTTTTACGGAAGACGGCACTTCGCTCTTTCTGTTTCCCCTGTTTAAAAGAAATACCTCCCACTGTGGATCCTGTGCCAGTCTCTTAACTATTCCCATGCTTATGGTTCCGGTTCCGCCTATAAAAAGTGCTCTCATTCCATATTTCTCCTTATCTGCATAGCTCTGTCAGTTCATAGCATTCTGATAGATCCTGTTAACATCAGCTGCCTCAAGAGGTCTGATCCTTGAAAGCTTCACTGTATCCTGCATTGTCGCGTCCAGTGAAAGAGCCGTAAGGTCTTTTTCCGTGGGTTCGATTCCAAGGTCACGAAGGCTTACAGGCATTCCGATGGACCCAAAGAATTCAACAGTCTTCTCAATACCCAGTACTGCGGCTTTCTCGTCGTCGGCTTCAGCTATTTCCCATACTTTTCTTGCGTAGCGGGCAAATCTGGGAAGTGCCTCCTTGTAAAGCTCTTTTGCCCAGGAACCCCAGACTGCTGCGAGGGAATCACCGTGGGTTACGTCATAGCGCGCAGAAAGGGCGTGTCCAAGCTTGTGCACCGAGAAATCCTTGCCTCTTCCGCATTCTGTGAGGTTGTTGTGTGAAAGGCTTGATGCCCAGAAAACTTCGCACATTGCGTCGTAGTTGGTGGGATCTTCTACCGCGATCTTACCGTTCTTTATGACTGTTCTGAGAAGACCCTCTGCGATCTCATCTGTCATGTCGCAGTGACTGTCGGGGATGAAATATCTCTCCATCGTGTGCATCATGATGTCTGTAACTCCGGCTGCTATCTGGTTCTTGGGAAGGGTTGCCCCCAGCGCCGGATTGACGATTGCAAATCTGCATCTGTTAAAGTCAGTATTTATGCCTGCTTTCTTGCCGATTTCTTCGTTGGTAAGAACTGCAGAATCGCTCATCTCGCTTCCTGCCGCAGCTATTGTGAGCACAGCTCCCACGGGAAGGGACTTGGTAAGCGGAACCTTCCTGGTCCAGAGCTCCCAAAGATCGTTCTCCGAGTTTGCAGTTCCGTGAGCGATGGCTTTTGCAGTATCTATCGCACTTCCGCCTCCTATACCGATTATCATGTCGGCTCCGAAGGAAAGAGCAGCGCTTATGCCCTCTTTGGCATGAGCAAGCGTAGGATTTGGCTTGGCTCCACCGAATTCCTGATACGCAATTCCGGCATCTGAAAGGGATTTCTCAACCCTCTCAAGGAGGCCGCTCTTTACAACGCTCCCCTTTCCAAATACGAGAAGTGCTTTTGTTCCGTACTTTTTGGCTGTTTCCCCCGTCTCTTTCTCAACTTCTTTTCCAAAAATCACCTCTGTGGGTGCATAAAATCTGAAATTATCCACGATGGTCCTCCTATGCTTTTTGTTTTGTTCTATATTGTTCTGCAGATATATTCTGCAAATTTTTGCATTATTTAGTTGAATCTACCCATTAATTCTATATTATTAAGCATTTAAATTGCTATACTTTGGCGGATAAAATTTGCATAAATATTCCCTGGCAATATTTTCTACTTATACGGAAAAAAGTAGTCCGTGGGCGTAGAACGCCAACGAGATGAAATTTGCATAAGGGGTTATTTTCTACCTATACAGACAAAAATGGCCTATGGGCGTAGAAAGTCGAAGAGATGATTCTACCTATACAGTAAAAAGTGGCTTATGGGCGTAGAAAAACTCAGATAAAATGAATTGTAATGATATTTCTTTCTACCTATACAAACAAAAGTGGCCAGTGGGCGTAGAAAATACAGCCAACCGAAAATGCAGCTCAAAAATGGTCCCTTGACCCCGTCCCCAGGGACCAAAAATGACCCCTGGGGACGGGGTCAGGGGATCATTTTCAGAATCAGAGACCGGAGAGCATTTGGACAAGATTAAGGTAGAAGGGCTTGACGTTGACGCGCTTGGTGAGGCCGCCCTGAAGGGACATGTGGTCGCCGACCGTGACGGGCATGACATTCCAGATGCCGGGCGTAGGCGCGCGCCCCTCAACGTAATCAGCAGACGGCGCGCCGATCGGTGCGCCGGCAGAAACAGTGTTCACCAGGCCGTCGTTTTGCTGCCAGGACTCATCGACATAGAATCCCCCGGCAGTCGTTCCGGTGTACCTGCTCATATACGTGGATCCCTTCATAAACAGGCTCTCCGTGATCGCCGGATCAGGCTCTAACAGCCCGTCATCTCGCACCCTGGTCGATGCGCATGGATATGCAAAATAGTAAACATCCTCAAACGTAGTAATAGTCTCATTTATCGCCAGCGCATTATCAATATGCATATCAAACGAAGCATAGTCCCAAAGCTCTCTCCCGTCATACACAGGCGTGGATACATTGGACATGGCTTTGCTCTTCTCGATGTACTCCTCAGGCACCTCTATCTTAGACACGTCAAATGACTCATCTTCATACAGATCGTAAGCAGTAGTGCCGTTGGTTGGTGCAGCAAGTGTAACTACCGCCAAAAGCCCATCTCCGGAGCCTCCCTTAAAGAAGCCTGACAGCTCGGTGGGATCCGTAGCCGCAATCTCCTCCTCTGCTCCATTCCTCAATATCTCCGAAAACAGCCTGACAGTAACTCCACCGAAGGAATGGCCCAAAAGCACAAACTTTGAGCCCTCAAAATCCTCCACCAAAGCATTTCCCGAATAATCTCTTCCAAATCGCTCATGCCCTGCCTTTTTGCTGTGCGCTGCTCCGTAGTCTACTCTTGTTCCTGTAAGCTGCGCATACAGCTCGCAGGCTCTGTCCCAGGCGCTTCCCTTGGGGTCGACAGAAGCCGCATAGCTCTCGTAGCCTTTCTCATTCAGATATCTTATGACATCACCGTGGGAAGTCCCCCAGTATGGGAAATACTCGTACTGAGCATCGTAGCTCCCCCACCCCGAGAGCCCGTGAACGAAGATAAACTTCACATCAGACCGCTTAGGCCCGTGAAATCCTACGGCAAAAGACATTGCGCTCACCGCCGCAAGCAGACAGGCCATCCATACTACGGTCACCTTAACTCCGTTGCTCCTAATAAGGAAAAACGGATACGGTCCTTCAATACGTTTTGTGTAATTGAAATACAGCATAATAAGCCCGTAAGCCAGCGTTATAGCAGCCGGAAGCCACACCCAGGCCACTGAAACTCTCTTTTCAAAAAACTCATATGTAAGCGTAGAAACAATGGGAATTACAAGATGATGGTAAAGACCGCTTCCGGAAAAGAGGAGCTCTTTTGCCTTTCCCGACATTGGAACCAGGATAAAAGCCGTCACAAAGAAGGTCATGACCAGCATGCACACACTGAGATATCGCAGTACTTCCACAGGCTCTTTTGTCCCAACGATCACCAGAAGTACTGCAGAAATAAGTGTGATCAGATTGGAAATCTGCGTGTAAAAGATAAAGTTTTTCTTGAGCCCGTGCCACTTAAGGCTCTTTTTAAACGCTATAAGTTCCAGGATAATAATGATAAAACATAGAATTCTTGCCATACAAAGCCCTATTCTTCCACCATTTTCCTGATGGTCTCCCAGTCATAGCAGCGCCTGAAATTATCTCCGGGTAACTCACATCCCTGATTCCACGGGCGGTCAATGACAAATACCTTCAGTTCCGGCAGATGGCTGAAAAACTGAAATGCAGCCGGAGAATCCTCGATGGCCACATCAAACTTCATTTTATAATAATCTTCCAGCTCAAGACTGAAATCACTGTTCTTGATAAAGCTGTCTCGGCCGTATTTGTTGAGACAGTACAGTTTGACATCGGCGAGATTATGCTCATCCAGCCACTGCCTGGATGCCTCATATGCACTGTACGGGCGTCCTGTGATTATGGAAATTTCATGTCCCCTATCAATCCACCCCCTGATGGTCTCTACAGCCCCCGGTGTCTCATCATATGATAAAAGAACTTTTGACGAATGCCCTTCTATCATCATCTTCTCATACTGCTCATCCGTCAGCGAAAAAGTCTTTTGAAGATTAAAATCCCTGATATCCTCATAGGGCACATTCAAGTCGAAAAGTTCTTTCACAAGCTGCGAAAAATGCCTGCCTGTCTCACACAGACAGTCATCGTAGTCAATATAAATATTCATAGTCAGTCTCTTTTGGTCTCTCCCTTAGCTGTATTGTATTTGTAGACGTAATTTACTTTTACGTCTTTTCCCTGCTCTGTATCATGGAACAGATTCGTTATCCTGTTGATAACCTTCTCTATATCTCCCTTGCTGCACTCTGTAAGCATGATCAGGAAACTCAGACTCCCGTTCTGCACCATTATATCACTCATTCTAAGGGTCTTTTCCGCAACGTTGCAGAACTGGTCATCAATCTCCATGACATGCTGGGCGTCAGTGTCATCGGTATCGAGCTCAAACAAAAGAATTGCAGCATCTCCGCCATATCTTCTGTAAAAGCGCATGATATACTTGTAAACCGCTGAAAAATAGTCTTTTCCAAGCAGCAGAGCTCCTGATTTGTCGTTCCTCTCCTCCAATATCTGGACCAGACGATCGAGCCTGTTCTCAGTACACTCATTATTACTTTCGCCGGCGCTTTCAGAACCATAAATCGCATAGCCATGCTTGCCGTTTTGCTTTACTTTGTAAAGCGTATTGTCCGCCATGGCAAACAGGTCATTGTACTCTCTGCCATGTTCGGGAATCATAACAACACCTATGGATATCCCCAGTGGAATTCCATGATCCGCGCCCAGGATCTTCTGCGCTGCTGTCTGAAGCTGTTTATTAAGTCGGTTTGTCAGGGATCTGACCGCTCTCTCCTGCGTCAGGTCCTCGTAAAATCCCATGAACTCATCTCCGCCTATTCTGCACAGAGTATCGGTTTCACGGGAATTCTTGCGGATAATGTCCGCAAATGCCTTCAGTATCTGGTCTCCCTTCTCATGGCCGAACAGATCGTTGACCAGTTTGAAGCTGTCCAGATCGAGGATCATAAGAGCGCCGTTCTTTCTCACGCACAGCTTGGACACACGCTCAGTACCTTTGGCCTTGTTCAAAAGACCTGTGAGCCTGTCCACGGTGGCCTCTTCCTCAAGGTTCTCCATCCTTCTGCTGTTTTTGATTGAGTTATCGATACGTCTTATAAGGACATCTTTGTTGAGCGGTTTTCTGACAAAGTCAGATGCACCCATGACAAGGCCCATCTCTTCAACTTCACTGTCATCTTCTCCGGATATGAAAATAACCGGGATCTTGGGCCTGCCTGAGTGTTCTTCAAAACGTCTGATCATGATGTACGTCTCAAATCCATCAGTTTCAGGCATCATGATATCAAGCAGAATCAGATCCGGTGTGTTGTTCTCTATGTACTTCATAAGTTGCTTCCCTGAACTGACGCAGGTCACACGCATTTTCTCTTCTGCAAGAAGCATCTTGGCATGATTTAAGCTGACCGGGTCATCGTCCACAACCACTATATTGTATTCAAGCATTGATTTTCCTCCGGATAAAGAAAAAGAATGTCCAACTACATTATATTAAAAGAAAAGCCGCATGGATACCCTCAGTATTCATGCGGCTTAACATCTTAAGTATTGTCTGATTTGTCTTCCTTCATTGTCTCCTGGCCGCTGGCCCTCATTATCTTTATTCCCTCAAGAGCAACCTGGTATATCATGGCCATCTCTCTGGAAGCAGGGTCGTTATAACTGCATTTGGATTTAAGTGCCTTGAAATGCTGCTCTGCTTTCTCAATAACAGGCTTGGTTATCATGATTCCGTCACAATAAAGCGTTCCTGTCTCCGGATCATATTTCGAATCTTCATACTTGGTCTTCGCAAAATCTCCTGCACCCATTGATGCTGCAAGTTGATTTAAAAGATCCAATTTATCTGCCATATGCCGCCACCTCGTTTTAGAATGTAGTGTATAATCTACAAAAACACTAAAAAAAGTAGATATATATATTATAATTCCTCTTGCATTCGGTGCGCAACCCTTCTACAATATTCTTATAAGCGGTTACAAGTTAACGCCATTTTGCACAAGAAGGGAGAAGTTTTATGAACAAAGCAGAACTTATCGAAGCTATCGCAAAGCAGACAGGTCTTTCAAAGAAGGATGCTGGCGCAGCAGTTGGGGCATTTACCAATGCTGTTTCAAAAGAGCTTAAGAAAAAAGGCAAAGTTCAGTTAGTTGGATTCGGAACATTTGAGACAGCTAAGAGAGCAGCCAGAGCAGGTAAGAACCCTCAGACAGGCAAGGCTATCAAGATTCCTGCAGCTACAGTTCCTAAATTCAAAGCAGGCAAGGCTCTTAAGGAAGCTGTTAACGGCAAGAAGAAATAATTCATATTACAATAAATCAGGCCCTATAACCAATCGGTTATAGGGCCGTTTATATTATCAGGATTTGATCACATCATCTGCAAACCGTAAAAGCGCATCTTCAATTTTCTGAATGTCCACATCACAAGCAGCGGAAATATCGTTGTTATCCTCAATATACTTCATTTCGTATTTACTGTCCATAAGCTCATATCCCTCCTTTTCGCATGTAATATTTATCTATGTATAGGGCAGATGATATATCTCTTCCTGTAGATTCCAAACATTCTTAAAATCGCATCAAGTATCATCATATCTTTTCCCTCCATTTCTTTTGCTCTTTATTATGTATTTATCTTAGCAAAAGAAATGTCACAGATTTATCACACACGAAAAAGGCTTAAATACTTAGGTTTGAGTGTGATGATAACAATTATCTTATTCTTATGTCCGTAAGCGCAACTCGATCACCGGTAAGAGCCACGTAAATCTTGGCCGGATTCTCTTTTATCACAGTAACATTTTCAATGTAAATACCGAGATTCTCTGTGGTTGTGATAATGCTGTTGCCCTTGCGTTCAAAGGTCACTTCACATTCTACTCCTTCTTTGTTTTTCTCCTTCCATTCTTCCCAGCCCGGGAAGTTATCTTTTTTCTTCATGGTGAACTCGTTCTCGGAATAATGATCCTTGATCTCATTCTCACCATTGATCTTGATAAGTGCATATTCATGGTAGTTCTCACCGAAAACCTGTCCGTCATCGGAAGAAAAAATTGCAATATACGGGCAGTGCCAGATAAAGCTAGCTACAGGCAAACTCATGGCATGGAAATTGATCCTGAGCCTGTTCTTAAGCTCTATTCCTTCTGTGGCAGCCGATCTGGTCTGACTTATCTGTATGTTCTTGATGTCAGATTCCATATGATCGATATAGCTGATTTCATCGGATATTCTCGGTATGGATTTTTCGTCAACAACTTCATCTGTCTGCTCGATGGTAATACCGCTTATTTCACACTTTTCACCTGTGATACCGATATATACTGAAGTCGAACCATCCGTAAGCGCAATGATATCCTGCTTTTCGTGGTGAGGTCCTCTCATGATGATTTTGACATGATCATCATACTTGGCTGCAATGATCTCATATTCATCATCTCCAAGCTTCTCATATCCCGCAGCATCATCAAGCTGTATCTCCATTATCCTTCTTGCATGAGTGGTTATATTGCTGTCATCAAACCATATCTCCCCATATTCAACGTAATGATATGCTTCAATGGCTTTTTTGTTGTCATGAACACGTCTGTCATATGAGTCAAAAAGGATGATCGATGGGCCGCCAAAGCTGCTTTCTGACTCCCTGTTGTCTTTACTTTTGAATCTGATCCTGATTATGTTACCACTCACAGGAATACCCATTGAGATGTTATCTCTGTAAGCATCGCAGGTGAGCTCTTTTTCTACCAGTGATATATCGTCATGCTGCTTACCGCTTGATTCTTCATCAATGATCTTGACCATAAGTCCCGCAAACTCAGGGTCAAACTCAATTCCGGCTCCTTTGACAAAGGCTTCTCTGGCTACGAAGTCAGGCTTGGCATCGCGATATCTCTTTTTACTTGTCATTGTGACATAGGCATCTGCGACAGCAATTATCCTGGCGATCTCAGGTATGTCCTCACCTTTAAGACCCTCCGGATATCCGGTTCCGTTATATCTCTCATGACTGTAATATGCGCCCACACTCAGGTACGGGAACTCTGTGATATTGGACAATATCTCTTTTCCGATGGCAGGCTTTTGCCTGAAGGTCTCCATATCCCATTTACCCGGGTCCTCTTCATTCTTGATGACCGAATCGGGAAGTCCAATGAGGCCGACATCATGAAGAAGCGCTGCATAGTACGCCTTGTCGCACTCTTCCTTGTCCAGGCCGCAACGTGCGGTTATTTTTCTTGCATACTCCGCAACCTTTACCGCATTGCCCTTGGTGAAATCATCTTTTTTCTCAACCGCAGATACAAAAGCCTTGGCAGTCTGATCGAACAGCCTCTGCATTCGCTGGTGCTCCCCCTGCATGTTCTGCAGTTCTACGGCATGAGCGTGTTCAACTGTATTGTTGATATCAAGATAAGTGAAGATGTACAGGCTTACAGAAACCGCTACCATGGCCATATTCACTATTGAGACTCCATATGCGAATATCTGCAGGATTCCACATATTATCGGAACAAAGATATAAAGAACCAATGAGGTATATATAAGCTTGCTGAAATGCTTTTTATTCTGCCTGATGACAGTGAACTGTACAAGCGGGCATACTATGGGAATAATATAAGCAACGAGGAATCCATGCCCTCTGTGGTATGTGTTGTTGGCGTCAAAATAATAGTAAAAGTCATTAAATGCAGATGCGATTGCCAGAACCATTCCAAAAAAAGACGCTACACCCACCGCCGTCAGGCGCTTAGATCTGATTTTCTGCTCTTTTTCGAAGGTCAGAAGATCCTGTAGATATAGGTTGAAAGAGAAAACTACAGCCGATGTAAGGACGAACACCGCACAGTTGCTGACTCTTACCATAATATAACCTTTACTGCTGGCATCTCCGGCATAAATATATGCAAGTCTGTCAAACCAAAGCAGGAAAAAGGCAACTAATTCCATGGTAAAAAGAGTCCATTTCCTCTTCTTATCCAGGAATCTTGTAATAAGAAGCAGAATGGCCATCATCCCACATGCCCCACACAAAAGAAGCATGATATTAAGTTGGTACTCCTTCAAAAAGCCAAATATCATATGCAACCCTTTTATTTGCGGAGAATAAAGAACTCGTTAAGCTTCTCCAGAAGCTCATCCTTCTGAATGTTTTTAAGAAAATACCCTTCAGGTTTCAATGAAACCACCTGCATAACGCTTTCCTTGTCACTTTTTCCGGTGAGGAACATTACCGGTATCGACTTCGTCTCGTCGTCACTTCTCAGCATTTCAAGTACCTGTGGTCCACTGGTTACAGGCATCTCATGATCTAAGAGAATCAGGTCAACAGTGTTTTTTCCAAGCCACTTTATTGCCTGCAGTCCGGAATTGGCCATAAATACCTTGTATGTGTCTTTAAGCCATTCGCGGACAAGACTGAGGTAATTGGGATCATCATCCACAACAAGAATGCTCTTCTTGAAGTCACCGTTTCGTTCTTTTTCAAAATAACTCGTCACAGTATTAAGATAACCGGCGTTATCTACAGGACGCGGGAACACTTTGTGGATCAGGTGCGGCGGGATGTGTTCTGTAACCTGCTGAATATCCAGCTGCTCGCCGATCAGGATCATTTGCATTTCCCTCTCATTCATGGCGTCAGTTAAATAGTGCAGTACATCCTCCTGCACAATCAGCGAATCATCCATATACAGGGTGATCAGCTTTACCCCCTCAATGTGAGCATTGATGTCATCAATAGTATAGGGAACAAATTCGCAATTGACACCCGCATCCTTTGCTTTCCCTACAAGCACCCTCACTATAAACGACTCTTTTTCTGCTACAACGATCATGTGGTCCTTAAACATAATCTCTCCTTTTTATGGAAGTTCACTGATTGATCAGTGCTTCCATCCCTTCCCAATCAAATACTTTAAGCATTTTAGACAGCTCAGTCATTTTATCCTTATCTTCCTTAGGAAGCTTGTACTCCTTAAGCTGACCAAGGATCATCTCTACTGCATCATAATCCATCTGCGGGATCACATCCCTCAGTGCCCCATATGCATCCTTGAGCTCATCTTCAGGAATCTCCTTCTTGTCTGAATCGTCCTCCTGAGCTTCGCTCTCGTCAAGGCGTGCAAGTTTATCCTTGAGTTCAAGATAACCCTTAAGGAGCTCATCATTGTGCATAACGATAAACTCCTTATTCTCCTTATTGCCTGCATCCTCCAGGCTCTCAGCAAGCCTGGACATAGCTGTTGCTCCGATAATCCTGCAGGAGCTCTTAAGGGAATGTACCTTGATGGTATAGAGCCTTATATCCTCTACCTCATATGCATCGCTTATAACCTGATAATTGCCGTCCACAGTCTCATAGAACATATGAAGGGCGTTAATATACTGCGCAATTCCTCCGGAATTCTTAATGCCCTCATCGACATCAATTTCCTTAATATCATAGATCCACTTAAGCTCCTCCGGGATACTCTCAAGATCTGCCACGGCATCAGCCTGTTCCGGCTTGAGCATGATCTCCTCCGGAAGATGCTTCATAATGGCCTTCTCAAGAGCCATACTGTCTATAGGCTTAGACAGGTAGCCCGTAAAGCCCTTGGACTTATAGAATTCCTCTCCGGCGGTGGCATTGGCTGTAAGGGCATAAACCGGTATATCAGGATCTGTTTCCCTGATATGTCCCACCGTCTCAATTCCGTCCATCTCCGGCATCATATGATCCAGAAGAACCACATTAAACTTGGTACTCTTCATCTTCTCAAGACACTCAGCACCGCTTGTGGCAGTGGTAACGAACATCTTGGTCGCCTTCAAAAGACCCTTGATAACGTTAAGGTTCATCGGATTATCATCAACAACCAGAATATCAGCATCCGGTGCAATAAACTTAGGCACATACGGTCCCTTTGCCTCGGATCCGTCATGTTCCATGAAAAGACCTGTCGGAGTCGGATCAACAATCCTCTGAGGCAGGCAGAGAATAAACTCCGAGCCCTCACCGTATACACTCTCACAGGTCAGGGTTCCACCCATGAGTTCAGTGAATCTTCTGGAAATATCAAGGCCCAGGCCTGTTCCCTGAATTCCGCTGTTTTTCTGCTCATCAAGTCTCTCGTAAGCGGTAAAGAGCTTATCCATATCCTCCGGTTTAACACCTATACCGGTATCCTTGACGGAGAAGCGTATCTTGGCCTCATCGCCATGACGCTCATCCATTGAAACAGACAAAATAACGCCACCCTTACGTGTATATTTTACCGCATTTGTCAGCAGATTTAACACTATCTGCTTGATCTTTCCATCATCACCGTAGAGACGTTTTGGAATAAGCTCGTCCACCACGACATCAAACATCAGCTCTTTTTCAGTACTCTTGACACGGATCATGGAGACAATAGACCGCAGTTGTTCCTGAACATCGTACTCCTGCTCCACAAGATGCATCTTGCCGGACTCAATCTTGGAAATATCCAAAAGGTCATTGATAAGGCCAAGGAGCGTCTCCGATGCATTTCTGATATCAAGGGCATAGTTGACCATGGACATGAAATATCCTCTGGGAACATCCTTGGGATTTTCTCGAAGGATCATCTCGTCCATACCCATAATAGTATTGATAGGTGTACGTATCTCGTGTGAGATATTTGCCAGGAATCTTGTCTTGGCTGTATTTGCACGCTCAGCATCATCTCGCGCCTGTCTGATCTCATCATACTGCCTTCGGATGACAGTACTCTTCATAAATCTCCATACCATCAGGCCTGCAAAAAAAGCTATAAGAATCGTCGTAAGTATCCTGACGATCCAAAGATCATAAAAGCGTGCCTTCTTGTAAATATTTACGGTCTCTTCAAGCACAACATTTTTCTTGGTATGATCCAGAACCTGAATATGAAGCTCATGATTTCCACTGCTCATTCCGGTATACTCAATATCCTGAAGCTTACTTCTTGGAGTCATGAATTCATCCTCTTCATTTCCTTCCATGTAGATCTTTACAGGAGGATCCGTAAGAGAATAATCAAGAACAGAAACAGTTATCTTAACACGACCGCTGCCTGAAGGCAGATTGTACCTGCCCTGCGCATCCGGAAGTATCTTTTTGTCGCCGATATAAACTGATCTGACTTTTGCTTTAACCGACATCTCCTCTTCGAAGAAATGCTTGATATTCACCTTGCACACGCCAAGTCTTCCGGAAAGATAAAGGTTTCCGTCCTTATCCAGGTCACTGTGAGAGTTGGATGTCGGAGTTCCGGTAAGGCCGTTGGCAAGAGTATAAAGCCTGTAGTCCGTTACATTATCGTTAACCATCTCATCAGCATTTACCATATAAATACCTGCTGACGAGATAACCCAAATATCATCGTCTTCATCAAAGATGATGTCATAGTTGTTTTTATATGGAAATGACGTAACTTCTGTTATGATATCATCCTTGATATACTGAATTGAGTTGGATGTTACCAGCCAGTACAGACCTCTGGTCTCATCCTTTTTGATCCTCATGATGACATCACTTGTAAGACCGTCATCTCTTCCGATCCTTCTGATTCCTGCACTGCTGATGACATAGATTCCATCTCCGTCAGTCCCCGCGTATACCTGTCCGTTATCGCCCTCTTCAATGGCAAGAAATACCGTGTTCTTAATGGCCGGATCATCTGCCACAACGCTTATAACAGCACCATCACGGATTCTGGCAAGGCCTATATTTGTAGCAGCCAGAACAGAGCCATCTCTCGACTGGATGGTACATCTTACCTCATCGCTGGGCATTCCGTTATCTGTGGTAAATTTGGTTATCTCTCCGTCTTTTGAATAACATACAAGACCAAGGCCTTTTTCAAATGTCGATATCCAGAGGTTATCACTGTCGTCCACCATAAGGCAGCGAACCCTGGCACCGCCTATATATTCAGTCAGTTCATTATCTATAACCCTGTTGTCCTCACCCAGAATGCTAAGACCCTGGTTTGATCCGACATAAAGATTCCCATTAAACGTGCATGTAGTATTGACTACATCTCGTTGCAGATCTGTCCTCTGACACATATCAATGAAGTTACTGGTAACCAGCTTCATTGCACCCTGTGTAGATGACGCAACCCAGATATTGCCCTGATAGTCTGATGTCACCATCTCTAAACCGCTGTCCACCGGCAGGTCTTTTATCAGATGGAAAGACTGTTTTTCATCCAGATACCCCAGCTGGTTAAGAGATGAAACCCATACTCTCTCGCAGTCATAGTTGAGCCAGTGTACCGTATTCAACGGAGCAACGGAAATATGCGTCATATCTTTACTCGTGTCTCCAAAGCGTCCATAGTACACTTCGCTTCCCTCAGTGCCTATATAAACATATCCGGCTCTTTCAGGATCCGTCAGGATATTTGAAATCCTGTTTTCCATTCCCAGCTCCTGACTGCTGAAGCACCGGGTTACCATCTTATCTTCAATGCTAAAGACAAATCCATTCTTGGTCTGTCCGTATACGATGCCTTCAGAATCAGTATTAAGGCTCAGAACCCTCTCTTCATTTATCCTTGCATCATAGATTTCATGTATGGTCAGCTTGGAATCCGCATAGCATACACCCGCAGTTGTTCCTATATAGACATTACCCTCTTTATCTTCTGTGAAAACTCTGATAGAGGAAGAAGGAAGACCATCCTTATAGGTGATCCATGTCACCTTTTCGCCATCAAGTACGACGACGCCGTTATCATTAGTTCCAACCCATATCCTGCCCTGGCTGTCTTCAAACAATCCTCTTCCGCTGGTAAGTCCCTCAGATGAGGTGATTTTCTCAAACACGGTGCCATCGTAGCGTATGATTCCACCATAACTTCCTATCCAGACATATCCGTCGCTGGAACCCAGAATATAGTTGGCATCAGAAGTAGGAAGGCCATTTGTTGCATCATAAATAGTCGTGGCATATCCAACTGAACCGATCTGCCCTGTTACAGCATAGCCTCCACCTAATTTATGCGTATTGTCCGCATCATTTGTCTCCTGCTGGGTACTTTCTTCTGTAGCAAAAGACATTACAGATGGAGCACACGCAAACGAGACAAACATCAGCGCACCAAGAGAAGCCGCTATGAAGTTTTGAATTCTTTTCATCTTCATCATGCTGCTCCTTATAAATCTCTGTTGTACTTCTTCAAAATAACCTTGACCTCAGGCAGATTGTCCATAAAGACCTCTACACACTTGGGGTCAAACTGTGTTCCGGAACCTTCGTTGATGATAGACAAAGCCTTGTCCAAATCAAAAGCCGGCTTATATACTCTCGGTGAAGTAAGAGCATCGAATACATCCGCAACAGCCATAATACGGGCTGAAAGAGGAATAACCTCGCCATGCAGACCATCCGGATATCCTTTGCCATCCCATCTCTCGTGGTGATAAGCTGCCATATTTCTGGCTTCTTTCAGGTAGTTTTCTCCCTTTACTGTACTGATGGCATCTTCCATGATCTTCTTACCGGAAGAAGTATGAGTCTTGATGATCTCAAACTCTTCATCAGTAAGCTTGCCCGGCTTGTTGAGAACGGCGTCGGGAATATTGATCTTACCGATATCATGAAGAGGCGCAGAACGTATTACATCGGAAATAAACTTTGCATCAATCTTCTCTGCGTAATACCCCTTCTTCTGCAGTCCTTCCACTATTATCTTTACATAAGCAGCAGTCTTCTGAATATGGGCACCTGTATCGGAATCCCTGTTCTCGACCATGTCCGCCATAGTAATGATAAGTCCGTCCTGCATCTTGGCTGTGGTGTCGGACAATCTTCTCAGATCCCGCATCTGCTCTGACAGGTTCAATGTCATGGTGCAGATTGAATTGTAAAGCTGCTCAACCTCATCTTTAGTCTCAATTTGAAGCGCCCTGATACTTCTGACATTTTTATCCAGCTGTTCCTGATCATAGCCGAGGTTTGCGAAATTATCTACACACTTCGCCATACTTCTTATGGGATATACCATGGTAACATTGGTAACCCAGAGATTATGCGCAATTACCAGAATAAAGAAGCCAAGGAGTATGAAGAAAGCTTTGATCGTAAAGCTCTTTAAATAGCTTTGCATATTGGTTATGGAAACATCTGCTACGCCATAACAGGCGACATGCCCGTTATCATCCTTTATCGGATAAAAAATAGATCTGGTCCAGTGATTGATGCTTCCGTGCTCAAGCGGCTCTATATTCTCTCCCGCGAGAAACTGTGGCAGATGCTCACGAAATTCCTCGTCATATTCGAGCTTGGCCGGGATTATCTCAACGCCGTCCCCGTCAAGATTAAATATTCTGCGACCTGCATCCTTTTCAAATTTAACGAAGAACAAAGTCTCTACCGACTGCGAATGACTTTTGATCTTTCGCAAAATAGCCTCTGTCTCGGCATACCCCTCTGCGCCTTCCCCGGCAGCAATATAATCATTGATCCTGGCAGGGTCTATGACATCAGCAGAGAGTTTGAGCACATTTAAAGCCTCAATAGTCTTCTCTTGCTTGGTGTTATTAAAGTACAGGCCAAACCCGATCCATCCCGTTACTGCTATCAGGAGCAGAGATGTGGAAATAACAATGGCAGTGGTCCTGTTGCCCATACTGTGCGCGGTGCCTTTGCCCCATTGCTTAAGATCCGATAGTTCTTCACTGCTAAGAGGCTTCTGTTTCCAGTTCCCCCTCTCATACTTCTGCTTGACACTCTCCGGAATTATCTTTAAAAGAATCCACGCAATAATGGCAGATATGCCTTTATCCAGGATATTTCTGAGTATGGTGTACAGGTAATAAGCCAGGAACAGATTGCCCCCGATAGAAGATGCGAAAACTGTGGTGGGATCAGTATTTTTGGCTATCTGAGCGCCATCCAGAAGATTCCAGTTTATGACAGTACTTACAGTGGCAGAAGTAAATGCCACCGAAGCGATATAGATCAGTATGTATTTTATTCTTTTAAAAGGGAATTTTCTGACATACCAGGCCGTGAATATGGCTACGATTGCATTAAGAAAGCCAAAATAAATCGCATTCTGGTTGAAGATGCCGCAGATCGCGTTGGTCATTACCGCGGTGAATATTCCGGGAAACAGACCTCCCACCACTGCGACAGTAATGGTGCCGACTGTATCAAGAAACATGGGCATGCCCAATTTTCCCATCACAAAAGCAAGCAAAACATTGACCGTTATTCCGATCAGTGCAAGCAAAATTCTGGTTCGGGCTCCGCCTTTTGTTGAACTGGGATATTTGTATTCAGCCATGATTCACCATTCGCAAAAACAAGAGTACGATAAAGCGCACGTCTATTATCATTTTACCACAACCAGTGCTTCTATACCGTCCCAATCAAAATTTCTTAACAGTTTTTCTAAATATTTAACCTTTTTTTCATCATCTGCAGGCATTGAATACTCATTTAACTCTGAGAGTACCATTTCCACTGCCTCGTAATCCATCTGTGGAGCAAATTCTGCAATAGCTTTAAATGCATTTGCAAGTTCTCCTGCAGAGATGGCAGGCTTATCAATATTAGTGACCATGTCTGTATTGCTGACCGTTTCAATGGGTGCGAGCTTTTCCTTGAACGAACCACATATTTCCAGTAGTTCAGGGGTTCTTCCTTTGATCTTTTCAAGATCACTTACATTTCCGGCGTTTTCAAGCTCCTCCGCCAGTTTCGAGAGCTCTTTTGCCCCCATTATCCTAGCTGTGCTCTTGAGAGAATGTACCTTGATGGTGTAATTCTCAATATCTCCGCTGTCAAAAGAATCCCTGATCTCCCGGATCCTGTTCTCAAGGGTGTCAAAAAAAGTTCTGACAAACTTGATATACTGCTCAGGTTTACCGCAGTTCTCTATACCCGACGCCGGGTCAATGCCCTCCACATCGCTCATCCATTTCAATCGTTCAGGTAGTTCCATTATTGATTCCTCTCAGTTAATCTTAGTACCAATATATAATAATAAGATATTTATATGATTATTGCTAATAAAACTAAGACGAATTTTAGAACTCAAGCTCCTTTCTCCTGAAGATGAGCAATGTTATCCCCAACGCTCCGAGGATGTATATCAGCACTGTCAGCAAAATATATCCAAGTCCGCCTGTATAATCTCCCATAATGAAATTCGAGCTCGCAACAGACATCATACCTGCGACGTAGTATCTCTCTGCGTGGTACTTGGAGAGGTTGGTAAGCTGTAAGATCAGCACAAGGGAAACAGGTATTATTATCTGGAATGTAAGGTACGCAAACAAGCCTACTGCCGCATTTTCCGAAAGGAAATAGAAGAAGGCCGCTATTGTAACATAGGCAATTGTCTCAAAAAATCCAACTATAAATGTCACGATCAGGAACCTGTTTTCAATTGGGGCAAATGTCGCTCCAAATACAGCCTTAAGCACATAAACATAGATAATGGTAATGATCTGCATAAGCAAAGTCATAACGCAAAGATCAAGGAATTTTCCGAAGACAAATTTATCTCTGGATAATCCCCTTCCTATTACCCCTATCATGACCATGGATTTAAACTCATCAGCATATATTCCAAGAAGTGCCGCAAATCCTATTATCGTCATTGCAAAAGAATGCAATCCCGCAAGCTTACTTAGGACACCAAAGCTTTTATCCGGGGTTTTATCCAGTGAGGTGGCAATAGAAACGGTCTCAAATATGAACCATGCTACAAGCAGTATCCATGGGAGTATTTTGACAAGGATACGCTTTAGATCGGCTTCAAGTAGTCTTCTCATAGATCCATCTCCCTTCTGTCAAATGTCGCAACATTGATGGCCACAACAATAGCAAGATAAATAAGTGCCGGTATGATAGTGAACCCAAAGTTTCCAGCCTGGAAATCGGCAAAAGAGGAATCCAAAAGGCCCAAATAACTCATATCATAAACCGGGAGCTTAAATCTATCCTGAACCACCTTTAAAAGCCCCGATCCAACAGCTCCTGCCAGCACCAATACCAGCATGCCTCCGGCAGCACTCATTGTCAGGAAAAGAACCAGTGATGCCAGTGCCATTATTCCAAGTCCTCTAATGACGCAGAACAGGCAAAACAGAAGCAGAAACGCGTTCTGTTTGGGAGATATCGGAAGACCTGATATGACATTCTTTACCAGTGCGGCACAAAACAGGATGAGATACGTCCCGCAGTACAGCAAAAATGCATCTTTGAGTTTGGTAAGCACGATCTTCCTGCGCTCCATTCCCATTCCTATCATGCTTATCATGATCCCGCTCTTTATCTCGTCAGAATAAACCGAGAGGAAAATCGGAATACTTAGGAATATAAGGCCTATGTTTCCAAACAATTGCTTGTACAGTTCCATCTGAGCTGCTGATGTATCAGCGGCATCCTTAAACAGTATAAAAACTGTAAGTAGAATCACAAGCACGTACATTGACGGCTTAGCCATTATCCTTTTTAAATCTGCTTTCATTAGTCTGTTCATTGATTTGAACCTCCGATCAGCCTAAAGTAAACATCCTCAAGGGAAGACTTCTCAGTAATCTCACGCATTACCTTGATTCCGTTTTCTTCCAGGACTTTCTTGGCCTTTTCAATGTCATCCACCGCAATCTCAACTGCAGGCTGATTTTCCTGAAGATCCTGCTGTGTGATCTCTTTTACAACATAACCCTCATTGACTATTCCAAATCTGTCTGCTGTATGCTCAAGTTCGCCCAAGATGTGGGATGATATAATAACCGTCATTCCAAATTCATCGCGGAGTTTCTTGACCAGATTACGGATATCGGCAATACCCTGGGGATCGAGTCCGTTGGTGGGTTCGTCCAGGATAAGGATATCAGGGTTTCCAAGAATAGCATTTGCTATCCCAAGTCTCTGCTGCATACCAAGGGAGAAGGATTTAACTGGCTTATTGACGCCTTTAAGTCCAACTATCTCAAGAACCCTTGCAATCTCCTGCTTGCGCTCTTTTCTGGGTATTCCCTTAACAGTAGCAAAGTACTTAAGGTTCTTTTCCGCATTGAGATAATTGTAGAATCTGCATCCAACCAGGAAGCCTATCTTGCTTCTGTTCTTAAAAAGCTCCTTTCTGTTGGTGGATCCCACAATAGATATGTTTCCTGAGTTTACTTCGGACAGGCCCAGTATCATCTTAAAGATTGTGGTCTTACCTGCGCCGTTTCTACCCACAAGGCCGTAGATATCGCCCTTGTTTACCTGCATATTTACGTTTTTCAGCACTTCGTGCTTGCCATAGGCTTTATTTACATTTTCCAGTTTAATTACAGCTTCGCTCATCTTATATCCTCCCTATCACCAAACCGCGATCCTTTTTTCAGGCTCGAGATACATGCCATCGCCTTCAACTATTCCGTATGTCTCATAAAACTTATCAAACTGCTGTAAACCTACATTTACTCTGTAGAAAGCAAGAGGATGAACGTCTCCTGAGAAATAGTTCTTTTCCGCTTCCACAGGAATGTTTACTCTCCAAAGCCGTGCATAGGAAGTAAAGTACAGATCGTAGTCAAAATCAGGAACCTTGGATGCCAGATAGAGAGTTGCTCTCAGGCCTCCCATATCGGCAGTGGCTTCTCCGGTGAGGTTTGATCCTTTATATAAACCGGAACCCGGGAATGGTGTAAAGGTTGAATAATATGAAGCAACTTTGTCGTTGAGATCGGAAAATGCCACCTGGTCCTTATAAGGCATCCAGGAATTCTTTATACCATCCTTGTCGTAAAGAGCTCCGTTTCTGTCAAAGCCGTGAGTGATCTCATGACCTACTATGACGCTAAGTCCCGCAAGCTTCTCTTCATAAGTCATATCAGGAGAATAGCTGTAAGGCTCACATATTCCGGCACAAATGTACATTCCGTTGGTCGCAGGGTTGTAAAACGCATTTATTGTGGTTGTTGATGTGCCTTTTGCTATCGGATCCCAGTAATCTTTACTAAATTTCTGTTCCGAGAGAAACGCTCTGTGATGCATTAAATATCTCTGCATTGCGTAGTAGGCATCCAAAAAACTTCCACCCTCTTCTTTTGACTTGAACGGAGTCCTGCTGTAATCAAGCACCTCAAAGCTCTGGTAAGCTATGTGTATCCCTATATTATTCAACTTTTCAAGGCATAAAGCTTTACCCTCGTCAGAAAGCCAGGGTTCCTCTGCAAAGATTACGTTATATGCGCCGATAACGTCCTCTGCCATTTTCTTCAGCTCAGCTGTGGTTGCATCATCGAAATAGTTTTCAACATAAGTTTTATTTAGTGCTCCCAGCATCGCAGTCTGACCGATATAATAATCAAACTGCAGCGCGTCTTCACGCTGCTGCTCCGTCTGACCAACGTCAATAGGCTGCGATGTTTTGGATTTGCTAAATTCACTTACTGTTTCTAATGTGGTCCTGTCAAGACAAAACGAGCTTTCAATGCAATAATTAACTATCAGATAATCCTTGATTTTTTCCAGATTACCCTTATTACAGAGCCTCTCAAGTCTCTTTGTATAAAACTCCTGAATGACCAGATATTCTGCATTGGAGAATCCCCAGGCATCCAGAAGATCAAGAAGAGGGAAATCGCCTGCAATTTTCGCCGCCTCATCCCTGGTCTTTGTACTCTTTACAAAATCCTCAAAATCCATATCTATGGTAGCAGAAGCAACTTTTTTCTCCCACTTAAGACAGTTCTTAAGGATCTTTCTCGCATCTCTCTCTGTATAACCAAGCTGCTCCAGCATGTACAGAACTTCGTTCTCTACTGCTTCGTACATCTCAAGCGCTGATGCTGAATTAAGCTTGTCATAAAAAGTCTGCCCGTTCTCGGCCTGTAGAGAAAGCTTCGGGGCATCTATCAGTGTAAGATTGATATCGGGGTACTGTTCAATATGATATGAATCCATTACGTCCACCGCTATCGGTGCCAGCGCAAGTGGATTCCTTTCAAGATCACCAAAGAATGCATACAGATCATCCATGCTGCTGATGGATTCAATGTCTGCGATATAGGGCTTTAGAGGTTCTACGCCCTGACTGTTTCTATAATCCCAGTCTGAAGAAAGCGCATAGTACTTTCTGAGTACTTCCGCTTCTTCACCGGGGATGGATTCATCCGTAGCGGCTTTTTTCATCTTTTCAGTGACCTGATCAGAAATGTTCTGAAAAACGCCGTAGTAATTATCTCCTATTTCCTGCTTCCACGCCTTATTTTTGGCCGCTGCAAAATCATCCTGTGGACGGTACTCTACATCTGCCTTTACCGAGTCAATTAGATCAGAGTCCACCCACCCCTTGTTCAGCGCAGCATCCAGCCGTTCCTGAAAACTGCCTCCCGCAGCCTCCTGTGAGCCTGCAGAACACGCAGTCAGGACAACGGCCATCACCAGCGAAAGCATTACTGTCGTCGGTCTTTTCTTCATTAGCCCTACTCCTCTCGTTACCGTGTCATTTTTAAACCTAATACAACTCCTATTTATCATTATAATATGAGTTTGTACACGATATTTCCTAAAAGAGTATAAACTTTTTGAATCAGTAGGGCTTTTTCACTTTTTAAGAATCAGCACCCCGTTGGGTCCCAGCTTTCCATCATTCCATTTTCTGGAATATACAACTCCGTCAAATCCACTGATATCAATATCTACCGCGGTCTCCTCACAGTTGAGATAAACCTGAATGCTCTCATTTTCCCCTATCTTGGTAAAAGAGATCACCCTCTTCTCCTCAATATCGTTGGGGAAATGGAAATTTCTGCTCTTGCAGGACTGCAAAGTCTTTCTCATGTTGATAAGGCGCTTTATCTCTGAGATTTCGACGTCTCTTTTACCCGCATCAATCTCATCCCATGGCATACAGCGTCTGCAATCAGGGTCATAAGAGCCCTCCATTGCCACCTCGGTACCATAATAGATGCAGGGACTGCCCGGCATTGTGAACAAAACAGCAAGCTGCTGGTAAAAGATATCTATGTTGTGCCCTGCTTTATCCAGAAGCCTGTTGGTATCGTGCGAATCCAGAAGGTTGAACAAAACATCGTTCACCTGCGCATAATACATGGTAAAGCATCTGTTTATGTCGTATTCAAAGGACTCACGTCCTCTGCTCTTGTATACCCAGAAGTCAGAAATAGCCGTAGTCAGGGGATAATTCATGACAGAATCATACTCATCTCCTCGCAGCCACGAGATCGAATCGTGCCAGATCTCACCAAGAAGATAGAAATCATCCTTCATGTGACAGGTCATGTATCTCACAGCCTTAAGAAATGAATGTGAGACCTCGTTTCCGACATCAAATCTAAGGCCGTCGATATTGAATGTCTCGATCCAGAACCTGATGATATCCAGAAGATAGTCCTGAACCTTGGGATTATTCGTATTGAGCTTGGGCATATATTCTGCAAAAGCAAAAGAGTAATACCTTCCATCCCTTGTATCTCTGCCCTTCTCAAGAGGCCACTTGTTTATCATGTACCAGTCGGCATATTCAGACTCCTGCCCCTTCTCCACAATGTCCTGCCACATGGGATGATCGATGCCCGTATGGTTAAATACCGCATCCAGCATGACTCTGATGCCCATTTCATGAGCCTCATCCACCAGCGCACGAAGATCATCATTGGTACCGAACTGAGGATCAACCTTTTTGTAATCCCTGGTATTGTATTTGTGGTTACTGTGCGCCTCAAATATAGGATTTAAGTATATTCCGGTGATGCCAAGGTCTCTGAGATATGGCAATCGGTCTCTTATACCCCTGATATCTCCGCCGTAGTAATCATGAAAGCCGACCTCCCCTGTCTGCCAGGCCATAACACCCTCAGGGTCTATGCTCTTGTCACCGTTGCAGAACCTCTCCGGAAAGATCTGATACCACACAGTATCGTTGACCCAGGCAGGTGTCTTGCACACATCTGCGGAGTTCATCCAGGGCATGATGAAGTATGAAAGGGTCTTGCCCTCAGTATTCATCTCTTCCTCGGTATAAAAGCCATCCTCGAAGAAGTACATGATTTCCTCGCCTGCATGAAGCTCAAAATAATACTTGCACCTCTTATATTCAGGGCGTAGTGTTGTGGTCCACCAGATATGATCCTTGAGCCTTTTTTTGAAGCATATTTCTTCCTTCTTCCCGCTCCAGCGCTCATTTCCGCCCATTATTCCGGCGTCATACGGATCTCCGTAGTAGATATAAACTTTATCCACATCATATCCGGTTTTGATATTGATGATAAGCTGCTCCGAATCTAACGGATAGCAGTACTGTTCTGACATTCGATGGTAAATTGCACTTAAAAACATAGGCATCTCCTTTCGGAAAACGTTTTCCGTAACAAAGACACTATATCTTATTCTTTTTCAAATTGCAACCTAAATATACAAAAACCGCTCCTTACGATGATGTAAGGAACGGTGTTGATTTTATATGTGGCATATATGTTATATATCATATTTAATGGTTTTATTTCTTCGGTATGGTAATTGTAGCTGTTGTTCCCTCTCCGCTTTTGCTGTCGTATTCCAGCTTTCCTCCGCATAGATTTTCAAGTCTGTAGCTTGCTGCATAAATACCTACGTGTTTTCTTTTGTCATTCTTTTTCTCGTTCTGCAGTATCTCTTCGTCTTTAAATCCAACTCCGTTATCCGCAACAGTAACCGTGAATTTCCGGGCATCTTCTTTTGAAGAAACGGTTATAGTTCCTCCGCCCACCTTTTTCTCTATTCCGTGCTTAATGGCATTCTCAACCAAGGCCTGCATGCACAGTGGTGGAATCTCAAAATCTCTTGCCTCAATGTCGTATTTAACATCCAGCCTTTCTCCGAAGCGGATCTTCTCTATTTCCACGTAATTCTCGACATATTTCAGTTCCTCATCAAATGGTATAAGCTTATGGCTGTCAAGATCAACCAGGCTGGTTCTCAGGTACTGTGCAAAGAGCGCGATAGCTCTTTTAGCCTCATCCACCGAATGATCGCAGAGAACATAAATTGAATTCAGTACATTGTAGATAAAATGCGGCTTCATTCTGCTCATGAGAAGATCGGTACGCATCTCAGACATCTCAACCATCTTATGCCTGAAGAGCAGCTCTTTTGCATTCTGTACAAATACCTGAATTATCATTAATGAAATTGCCACCATAACAGGCATAAGCGTAATGTGTTTAAAGAATCCTCTTATCAGTGAACCAATCAATGGGCCTGCCAGGAACACGATAAATGCGAACGTCTCGTGCCTCTTAAAGTTTTTTATCCTGGTGATCAGTATGATGATAGTCATGATCGTAGTTATATAACCTCCCACCTGACCTATGTAGTACATAGGACCATGGCTGAGAGCCTCATAGCTTTGAGTATAGATGCTTCCGCTAAAGTCAGAAACAAACCAGAAAATACCATTGATGAAACATATGATCAGCACTGCCTTTGCAATGATACTAACTCTGTATCCTCCGGCTCTGTCATATGTATCAAGATATAGCGCAAAAAGGCCAATAACCATGAAATAAGAAAAGTCACTGACTCCGGCCGCAAAAGATTCCAGCATAGTATTATCTTTCGTCTCGGGGAGCAGAAGATAATTATCACATCCTCCCGTGAGCAACATCAGAATCCCAAAGAAGAGCATTAAATAAAAAACTCTGACATTCTTATCCCTTACATCCAGATTGACTGCTAGGTTACCTATCAGAATAATGGCCAGAATTATTGCTGCATATATCTGTATATACATGTTTACATAAGCCATAAACACTTTCCTCCAAAGTGCGCCAGCGTTATTTTTCTTTTTTAGGAATAATAATCTCTACTGTTGTCCCTTTCCCCGGCTCTGAAATAACATTCATTTCAGAATTCTTCATGATTCTAAGCCTGCTTCTTACATTTTTGATTCCGATCATATCGTTATCATGTTCACTCCGGGCATTGTATTCGTTAATATTAAACCCAACGCCGTTGTCAGCAATAATCACTTTGACAAATCCATAGCCATCCTCAGTTCTTATTGTGATGACACCGGGGTCATCTGGTGTCTTTTTGCAAACACCGTGTTTTATGGCATTCTCTACCAGGGGCTGAACAGTTAAAGGTGGGATTTCAAAGTTGGCGACTTCTATGTCATACTCAACGACAAATCTGTCACCAAAACGCGCTTTCTCAATTTCGAGGTATACATTGGTATGATCAAGTTCTTTTGTAAAAGGAATTGGTTTACCCGAGTCAATGGACCCGATATCCGTCCGCAAATACTCTGACAGATTACTGATGAGCTTTTTGGCCTGTGATACGTCCTTGTCACACAGGACATAGATAGAATTCAGTGCATTATACAAAAAATGTGGTTTTATCTGAGAAATAGCGATCTTAGTCTGCATGTCCTCCAATATCCTGTCCTGGTTTTCGATCATTATTCTCTGTTCCACCAGTTTCTGAGTATTATAAGTAACCGCCTGACCAAAGAGTATGGCGGATGCTATGATGATCGCTATATTTGAAAGTGAGAATCCATAGATAAAGATTTGAAGAATTGATGCAAGCAGCGGGAGAAGAACGAAGCTCATGATGGCCAAAAAACGCCTTCTCTCGATGTATTTCCTCTTAACAACGAGATAAATAATATCCCCTGCCACCTCGATCAAAATGAGAGCGGACCACCAGCCAAAACCCACGCCTCGCTGATAAAGATTTGTATCCGGATCAATGCTGAAAATGAAATTCCTGGACTGCGTAATCATGTAAAACAGGCAGTTGTATGCACCGATTCCACCTACTATCATCAAAATTCGGTTATTTCTGTACTCTTCTTCAATGGAGTACATTGTGTATGCTATAACTGCCACCGGCAAAAATGCATTACATAAAATTGCGATGTAATTGGAAAAAACCAGAATCGAATAAGAGAAATACCCGGGAACGCCCCTGAAATACCAGGCAGCCGCATCAAAGAAGAGCATCACACCTACAGTCAGCTCTAAAGCTCCCAGGGTGCGATACTGTTTTCGTATTACAGATTTGCTGAGATAGAGGTAGATTGCAACAGCATATGCAAAAAAGCTACCCCATAATTCCAGGCAGGTATACAGATACTTTAATTCCGGCACTTCTCTTCCTCCAATATGGAGATCCTGTCTTCACCCCAGCTGTACTGAGACATGTACTCTCCATGGAACGCGCTCTTTTCTACTTCCCCACCGTTTTTAAAATCATATAGATCACACTTAACCTTATTCACATCTACTCCAAGCATTCCTCGCTGCTTGAGCAGAACATCTTCTATTCCGCTTTTCTTAAATGTATTTGTAAGATCAGACTGAAGATTTCTCATATATGAAGCTCGGGAAGCAATATCTTCCTCGTCTTCCCAGAGCATACTCATCAGTTCTCCGACCGTACACATTCTTCCTTCTCTGTCCACAAGGATTGCCAGGAGCTCTTTTGACTTGCTGTACGCAAACCTCAGCGGAAGATCTCCGACAAAGACCTCAAACGTGCCAAAGGTCTTTATGATCACATTCTTTTTATCTTCCCTGACCGGGTGTCTTAAGTTCTCAAGCTGCTCTCTTACTTTGTCCTCTGTGGCCGGTTTGGTTATATACCCACTGGCATAAAGAGAAAAAGCTTCTTCCATATACTCTTTATAACCCGTGGAAAAAATAATGTTTATCTCAGGATTTATCTCTTTTAACTGCTTTGCTACTTCTATACCGTTGGTGTCGTACATCTCGATATCAAGAAAAGCAACATCCACATGATTATCCCTGGCATATGCTATCGCCGGTTCCACCAAAATGAATCCGTTCAGCTCCGCCTCCGGATGAACTTTTCTTATCTCATTCAGAATTCCTTCCAGAGCGAGTTTTTCATCGTCCAAAGCTATAATATTCAATAAACAGTCCCTCATTTTTGAATACAGACGGTTTTTCGAAATTTCATGTACTACATATATAGTATATCGTCTTTTGAGGGCAAAATAAACAGGAGACCCAAAGGTCTCCTGCCAAAAATCCAAATTATTCCTTATTTTAGACAGTTCCTCCGTACCCATGCTCCTTAAAAAGCTTCATCATCTCATTGGTAAGGCTGTAGTCCATTGGCTGAAGAACTATCTCCTCAGGCAGGTTCCACTCAGCGTATTTAAGCTCCTGATCATCCATCTTAATCTCAGTATCGCCGGTCACGTCACAGAAAAATCCCGCAAGTACATCACTCGCCATACCCCAGGGCTGAGACTTGTAATACCTGATGTTGGTGACATTAAGCCCCACTTCTTCCATGACTTCGCGCTTTACAGTCTCCTCGAGTGTTTCTCCAATCTCCGTAAAGCCCGCCACCAGCGCATTGTGTCCAAATCCTGTCCTGTATTTGGTAAGCACCAGCCTATTGCTCTCTTTGTCCGTAACCCCGATAATAACTGCGGGATTTATTCTCGGATAAATCTTATTGCCACACTTGGGGCACACTCTGGCTCTCTCTGCCTTGTCATTGACGTTCTCACTGCCGCATTTCCCGCAGAATCTTGTCACATCGTACCACTCTGCAAGGTGAAGCGCCGTAAAGGCTGCATACACATAGTGTTTAGGTAAAAAGAGCTTGCTCCTGACCTTGGAAAAATCGGTAAAGGAAAAGCGGGATCTGTCGTATGAAAGTCCTGCAGCATTTCCCAAAAACAGAAAGAACTTCTCATCTCCTATCCCGAATAAATACACCAGATTGGATTCAGAAACTCCCTCAAGTTCAGAAAGATGAGGATATGCTATTTCCCCTGTCGCTTCGTTAATAGCAAGCAGAAAGCTCTTTTCCGAATAAACCACAACCGGGCTATCATCATCTACCTTAATATTCGGATCATAATGATTATTCAGCTGTAATGGATTTATATCCTGTATCATTGGTAAACCTCGTCAGTCAAAATCTGCATATTCATCAGACTCATCATATTCGTCACGACCACGGTGTCTGTCACCGTTACCTGACTTCTTTTTCCTTATAAGGTGATATATCTGGCGCCCGTGGTGCAGTACAAATACCGCAGCCAGAAGGAATACATGTGTATAGAATACTCCTACTATGTAATAATTGCGTTCAAGAAGATATCCTGCAGTAAATCCAAAGAAGCTCATGCCTCCTGAAATCGCCAGACCCAGCAACAGAAGCGGGGTTCTGACAATAGTTCTTTTCATGCATGCCAGAAAGTCCATAAAGGATGCGTCAAAGTACACGAAACGTCCAACCATAAGGCCCAGATAATACATCATTACCGGGCTGTACTCACTCTCATCTCCGATAACATTGAGATAAAGCAGCACAACAATTGCATAGAACATGCCAAGCATCCTGACCGACGCAATCTGGTCTCTGGAAAGTCCTTTTATTGGTATTAAGAATTTATCAAGAAGCGTATTTAGCACACAGGATAGGCAGATCATCAGAAGAAGTACGAAATCCTTCCAATTCTCCCAGGCGTATAGAAAAGTACCCAAAAGTCCTGCCTGATATGACCCGTGATACAGACTGTACACATGGTTCAGTACTACATATGCACAGGCAAAAGACATTACTGAGGTAGCAGAAATTATCAGCTCGTAGAAGTATTCGGACATTCTGTAATAATTGTCCTTACGGCGTCTTTCAGCACCTCTTCCCTTTCCCGGTTCAGCTATCCTGTTCCAGGCAAGAATCAAAAGATTACCGATCACGATGGCTATCAGTGCCACCAGGAAAAAGATCAGTTTTTTAGGCCACGTAAAATCCGGATTGATATAAGCTTCGATTGTCATTTCTATTCACGTCCTTTTATATTCAATATGATCAGTCCATGACCTTCATGGGCTTAAATTTTAAGTAATCCCCGGAAACCAGGCTGTACCTGACTCCGTCAACTTTGCCCAGCAAGCTGTCATGAAATCTTTCTTCTCCGTGACAGTGGGCATATATCACCTGCTCTACCCCGTAGGCTTTAGCCATTAAGGTGAACCGACTTGTCTTTTCTCCGATCCCGGTAGGCGGATAGTGAAGAAACATCACAAATTTCTCGTATCCGTCAGCCCTAGCTGCTTCAAAGGACTCTTTTAACCGCTTTGCCTCTCGCTCTACAAGCATTGCTGCGTGCTCACGGGTATCAAACCCCTCGTAGCAGTACCCTTTGGTGCCGACCAGAGCATAATCTCCGTATGGGTAGTAATTATTCTGTAAAAAGAAAAGACGACCCTTGTACTTCTCATTGAGGCGGTTTGTTTTCTTAGCCTGCCAGAAGGTATCGTGGTTCCCTCTGATAAGGACCTTTTTGCCCGGCAGATCCTCAATAAACTGAAGATCCAGCTGGCAGTCCTCAAGCTTCCTTCCCCAGCTGTGGTCTCCCACCAGCACCAGGGTATCGTCATCGGTTATGAGCTTGTTACAGTTTTTGTCGATCTGCTTGTCGTGATTTCTCCAGACCTTGCCGAAGATATCCATGTTTTTGTCGGACTGGAAGGAAAGATGCAGATCCCCTATGGCATATAAAGCCATCTTGTTTCTCCTTTATCAGAGTATCTTTTTGAACTTGAAGAAAGCCAGATTTCCCACGACGATCAGAACGCTGAGTCCTATAACTATAGGATATCCCACTCTTGATTCCAGCTCGGGCATATACTTAAAGTTCATTCCATACCAGCCAACAATAAGCGTAAGCGGCATAAAGATGGTGGTAACCACTGTAAGCACTGTCATGATGCGGTTCTGGCGTACGTCAAGCTGTGACTGATACAGGTCATTGAGCTGGATGGTATAGTCACGAAGGTGAGTGGCTGTATTGTAGAGCCTGTCTACACGTCCGGAAAACATGCTGAAATATCTCAGATTCTCCTCTTTGAAGAAGCCGTTCTCATTCTCCTCAAACTCCTGCGCAAGATCCAGGAGCTGCTCATAGTGGATACGAAGATCTCTTATGTCGCCTCGAAGTTCGTTGTTTCGCTGTATCTGCGCTTCCTCGGCATCATTCATGATCTGCTTCTCTATCTTATCCAGCTCCAACTCATATCTCTGCATGATCTGAAGATCGTTATGGATTATAAGTTCCAGAAAGTCATATAAAAATCGCTCAAGACAGGGCTTTTTCCACTTCTTGAGTCTCTGGATCTTCCTTATAATATTGATCACGGTGTCTCCCTGATCTATGAAGACTATTCCCGTCTCATCGAGAACATAGGAAAAACGCTGCAATTCTGCTGCGCCAGAAGACTGGGTGGGAATCACAAAGGTACCTGTCAGTGAGTCGTAGTTGACCTCAGCCTTGGTGGTAAGAACCTCATCGTTGTTGAGATCGAAGTCTATCCCCATATCGAAGTCTTCATTCTCACTGCCCCACTGCTCCGGTGTAAGCACTGCCACATATGGTGATGCAGCATCGTGACACTGTTCAGCACTGCATTCTTCAAGGATGTTTTTTATCAGAAAGTACATTCTGTTCTTCCCCTTTCATACACATATACTTTATAATAGCATAATACGGGAAAAAAGGAGGTTAAAGTATGAATGAAGTAGCAGCAAAAAAGGCATATTCAAGATTTGGCTTTACATATACAGCCATGTACTGGGTATATGTAGCGGTTATAGCCTTATTTTTAATTATCAGAAACATTGTGATCTCAGATGGTTCAATGAGCGATCAGATACAGATGCTTATCTATTTCGGTATCAGATTTGTAATCATCTATCCGCTGATGTATTTTTTCATCCGAAAACTCCCCAAGTTTGAGATAAAGAAAAACAAGCTCGGAATCGGCGGATTTATTGCGTGTCTTTTTATAACTTATTTCTTAATGATAGTCGCAAATATCGTAGGTATGGTACTTAATTCCCTGATCGGTAATGCCACAGGAAACGGGGCAGTCAATCCCCTTATGGATGTGGTTGATGGCATGTCACCTATAGTAATGATTGTGATTGTCGCAGTCCTGGCACCTGTCTGGGAGGAGCTTCTGTTCAGAAAATTCCTTATCGACAGAGTTGTAAATTATGGTGAAGTTACAGCAATGCTCATGTCCGGCGTGATGTTCGGTCTTTATCACGGGAATCTCGCTCAGTGTGCTTATGCATTTGCAATCGGATGCTTCCTTGCCTTTATCTACATCAGGACAGGCAAGATCGGTTACACTATAGCGATCCACATGTTCATCAATGGATTCAGCACCTATTTGACCAAGTTTATGCTAAGCGGAGTCAATATCGCCGAAATGCAGGGATATCTTCTAAATGGCGATACCGAAAGCTATACAAAATTTGTTCAGGAAAACATGGTAGCTCTGGCAGGTGTTGCTATGGTCGGTTTGTTCGTCATCGTTGCCGTTTTTGTAGGATTTATCCTTGCCATTGTATTGCGTAAGAAATTCGTATTTGAACACCATGAAGAAGAGATTGAGAAGGGCAAAAGATTTAAAACTGCCGTCCTCAATCCCGGAATGATACTTTATATGATCTACTGGATCGCAACAGTTATCCTGACCCAGTTTAACATCAGTGTGATTGAAACCTTTTTGGAGCAACTAGGAGGTTAATACCTGTAAACCCTGGCTTCATAGGGTTTGAGCCAGTCATCCTTAAGGGGTTTATCCGAATAGTTACAAAGAACCAACTCTCCGGTTTTACCCTTATAGGGATCAGGAATCCTCATTCTATGCGGAAGTCTTGAGAACGAACACACAATAAGGTATCTCTCGTTATTTAAAACTCTCTCATAGATATAAAGCTCCTTATGCTTCGGGAAGAATTCATTGTACTTACCGTATATCAGCGTATCGGAACTCTTTCTGAGGGCGATACAGCGTCTGTAGAAATTCAGGATGCTGTCATCGTCCTTTTCTTCTGCCGCCACATTTACTTTCTTATAGTTTGAATTAACAAAGAACCAAGGTTCAGCTGTAGAGAAGCCTGCGTGTGGGCTGTCATCCCACTGCATGGGTGTTCTGGAGGAATCCCTGCTGGAGACATGGATCCTCTGAAGCCTCTTTTCTACGCTCTCTTTTAAGTGATAAGTATTGTAATTGGTCTTGCTGGAAACATCCACATACTGATCAATAGAGGTCAGTCTGATGTTCATCATCCCAATTTCCTGCCCCTGATAGATAAAAGGTGTTCCCTGCTGGAAAAGATAACTTACTGCCAGCATGGTTCCGCTCTCACGCCAATGATGCTCACTTCCGTAACGACTGATGATCCTCGGATGGTCGTGATTCTCAATGTAAAGCGCATTCCATCCCTTCCCGTCAAGAGCCTTTTGCCACTTGGTGAAAGCTTTCTTGAGCTTAACAAGCGAAAACGGTCTGTGCATGTACTCTGTAAAGAAACAATCTGCCATCATATGGTCAAAAGAAAACATCATATCCAGAGATTTAGTGGGTCCCGTCAAATAATTTAATGCAGATTTAACAGTCGTCATAGGACCTTCTCCCAGCTGGAAGCAGTCGTACTCATCGCACACCTTTCGAAACTCCGCAAGATACTCATGGATATGCGGACCATCTTTATAATGCGACATTCCCTTAGCTGCAGGCAAGAAAGGCAGACCATTCGGAAGGCCTTCCCTCTTCGAGATAAAGTTGATGACATCCTCTCTGAAACCATCAACTCCCATATCAAGCCAGAACCTCATTATAGATTTAACTTCTTCCCTCACCTTGGGGTTATCCATATTAAGGTCCGGCTGTTTCTTGGCAAAAATATGAAGATAATACTGGCCTCTTACTTTGTCGTACTCCCAGGCTTCGCCCTCAAACAGGCTGTCCCAGTTGTTTGGCTTATCTCGCCAGATGTAATAATCGCTGTAGGGATTATCTTTTCCCTTACGACTCTCTATAAACCAGGGATGTTCATCGGAGGTATGATTTACAACCAGGTCCATTATGACCTTCATCCCAAGTTCGTGAGACCTGTTTAAAACTTTTTTGAACTGGTCCAGATCTCCGTATTCGGGGTGGATGTTCTTATAATCGGAAATATCATAACCAAAGTCTGCATTTGGAGAAGGGTATATGGGCGAAAACCAGATCCCATCCACACCAAGGCTCTTAATATAGTCGAGCTTATCATAAACCCCATACAGATCTCCGATTCCGTCTCCGTTTCCATCAGCAAAACTTCTTATCCATATCTGGTAAAAGCTCATACGCTTGTACCAGTCTCTATTCCTGACCTCTGACGAACCCATCGATTTTCTCCCTTATTTCATGCAACTCATCCCTGATCTCACTCTTTACATCATGAAGTCCGTCCCTGACTTCTCTCATCTCACCTCTGAACTCCTCGAAGTTCTCTCTCATGCCCTCCTGAATACTCCTTGAGGTGTTAAAGATTTCTCCCGTTCCGCTTATTATCTTGGATGCAGAATCCAGAAGCAGCTCAGTACCGGACCACTTCTTTCTGGGAAGCGTTCCGTCTTTATACATCTGCAGTATCTCATCATATCTGTTTCTGGCTTCTCTTACGCTCTCATCCCAGGAAATATAGATTTCATCCATGGCATTCTGTCCCACCTGTGCAAGGTGCGATAAGTCTTTTGAAGCCTCTTCCAGTAATGCAGCCATGGAATGCGGATTCTCTTCAATGATGAATCCGTTTCTGTCATGGGTGATTCCTTCAGCAGCACAGGAATCCTTGATCAGAACACTTGCAAGGCCACAGGCCGCAGCCTCTCTGACAACAATACCGTTTGTATCATAGACGGAGGGGAAAAGGAACAGATCTGCTCTTGTGTTCCACGCGCGAAGCTTGTCCCTGTCATGTATGGGCCCTGTGAAGATCACGCTGTCGGAAATACCGTATTCTCTTACTTTTTCCTGCATCTCATCCGCATCGGCTCCGCCGCCTACAAATACCATGCGATATTTTATTCCCTTGTCCGAGAGTTCTTTCAGAGCGTCAATAATTATGGGAATCCCTTTATATTTCATGATTCTGCCCACGAAAAGAAATACCGGTATCCCTTCCGGGAGATCATAGCCGGCAGTAGTCTCTTTTACCAGAGCATCCGACGTCTTACCTTTTTGGAAATCTACTCCGTTGGAAACAACGCGATATTCGCCCTCATAACCCAGGGACCTTAGATTCTCACCTGCACCTCTGGATACAACCCAGACTTCATCGCAGGCAGAGATGTTGGCAACCATGGCTTTTATGGTCTCTTTTTTGAGGAAGCCCTCGCCCACTGCCCTCGCGATATCCACATCAAACTTGGTGTGATACGTAAAGACAATCGGTACATCGAGCTCCTTTTGAAGGATCCTGGCCATGATTGTAGATGAAGCCGGACAATGAGTGTGAATTATCTCCGGCTTAAAATCTGAAAGCTGCCCGGTACCGCTTATGGAAAGCGGATTTCCGGTCCTATAGCCCTTTACCAGATCAGTGGTATCCACACTAGAATAGGCTACCACGTCATACGGGTAGCCACTGTAATCAACATCAGGATAGCGCGGAGTTCCGACAATGACCTTATCTCCGAGATTTTCAGTCATTATCCTCGCGTAATTCATAACAACATTTGCAACGCCGTCTATCACAGGCGGAAAGGAGTCATTCAAAAGACAAACTCTCACTTTATTTTCCCTCCAAATCAGCCACTCTCACAGGTTCTCCGTTAAGAAGAATATATCCCTTTGGAAGCTTGGATGCATCTGCCATGGAAGTATAATGATCCTTCTCATGCTTGTGAGGCATCGTTCCCGAATCATTTCTGGGAGACTTTTTGTTATATGTCTCGTACACATTGGCCGGCTTGTGCTGATGAGGCATCGCACCGGGGGTATTTGTGTTTATCTTGGTAATCTTTTTCTTTCTGCCGATGATCACAACTGCGATGATCACTACGTAAACGGCTATACTTAACAAGCCTTCCATTTCTTCTCCTCCTTGTATACGCTGTCATCTTCCCATTTTTGACTCGAGTTTATCCTTGTACATAAGCGAATCTGCACGTTTGAACACATCATCCATGGAAATATCTTCTCCAGGCCGATAAACAGCCATTCCCATTGCTGCTGAATATCTCTCCCAGGGTTCTTTTGACATATCATTATATGTCTCACTAAATTTGGCCTTCAGTTCTGCCAAAAGTTCTTCCCTGTGCTCAAAATCCGAATTCTCCAGAAGAACAACGAATTCGTCTCCCCCAATCCTGAACACCGGTGAGTGCTGGAATACCACACAAATCTCATGACACGCTCCGGTAATATATTCATTGCCGTGCTCGTGTCCATAGGTATCATTTACCTTTTTCAGGTTATTAAGGTCGCTCATCAGTATGGCAAATACAGCTTTTCCTGAAGCTATGTCTGAATCCACTCTTTCTTTTATCTTGTCATACCACGCTTTGTTCTTGACATGGGTCAGCGAATCCTGATATGCCACCATATCCATGTGACTCACCTTGCTCGCCATGTCCTTTACTGTCTCCTCTGCGTCCAGAATGCTCCTAACATAATCCCTCATATCAGTAGACATCTGTGCAATAGCGTCAGAAAGCGCCTCAACTTCATTGTGGGTATGGATATGCGGATCCTCGTAATTAAGCTGTCCCGGGTCTTTCTGATGATGTGATCTCTCAGCAAATGAAACTACACTTTTTTCAAGTTTACTTATAGGTATTGTGATATTTCTGTTCATCCATATAAGGAACAGGCTTATAAATAACAATCCAAGTACAATAATTAGTATAACATTTGTTATTGTATGGCCCCTTATTTCACGCTCCACCTCATATACATTTACATCAACACAAAGCGCGCCATAACAGTTTCCGTCTTTGTCGTACAAATTCTTTAATCCGGTGTAATCGTAACCCCAGATACTGACATTCTTAAAGTATGTGATATCATGACCGACTGCCATAGCTTTTTTATAAAGCAAAATGTCTTTTTGTTCATAGTCATCCGGCATAAGGGTGTTTAGCTCAAGACCATCCGGCTCAGTTTCCCTTCCGATAGCTGTATCTGCCGACAGTATATTCATCATGACCGGCTGCCCGTTTTCATCCGTAACAGGCATCAAAATATAGAGATAATGAATGTCAAAATCTTCCATTATCCCATCCATAAAGTCTCTTAATTCATAGTATCTGTCAGACTCAACGCCGGTCGCAACACATTCAGCAAGATCATCGTTGTCTATGTGACTTTCCACATACGCTATGATGTCCTTCATGCGTTCCTGATATGCGCTGTAAAGAGAAGCTGTGTAAGTCCTATAGGTCAAAATGCTAAGAATAAAACACAGCAGAACTATGAATACTGAGCATCCTATGAAAATACTTTTTCTAAGCGGCCTTTTGTTTTTTTGCATCTGGTTCTCCAGATATTTATTTCATTGCATCCTCTTCAAGGTCGTAGCTTATCTCATCAAGCTCTGCATGGTAGAACTCAGACCAGCTGTACTGGTTCATGTAATCACCCATGTACTTGTATTTGGAGTCATTGCCGTTATCAAGCCAGTCATAGAGGTCGCACTCTATCCTGTCTTTGGCGATGGCCATACTTCCACGCTGTTTAAGAAGGATTCCTTCAAGCTTCAATTTATTGAATGTATTCTGAAGGTCCTGTCTTAAGTTGCACAGATATGAAAGTTTCTTTTCGGGATCGCCGTCGTCTTCCCACAAAGAAGCGATGATCTCACCGTTTGTAGTCTGGGCTCCTCTGTTGTTGACAAGAAGCGCAACGATTTCTTTTGTCCTCTTGTACTTGAATTCCACCGGCTGTCCGTCAACAAAAAGCTCAAAATTTCCGAAAGTCTGAGCAAATACTCTCTTAAATTTCTTACGCATCTCAGGATATCTGAGGGACTCAAGCTCGCTCTGTACTTCCTTGTCATTGCCGGGTTTTTTCAAGTATCCGCTGGCATGAAGCTTCATTGCTTCATAAGCGTAATCAGTATCTTCTGTAAGATATATTAAGTTTACATATGGATTCAGCTCTTTTAGATACCTTCCGAGATCAATACCCGAGAGCTCGGGCATTTCCACATCAAGAAAAACCACATCTATTTCTTCTTCACGGGCTTTCGCCAGAGCGGAAAGAGATTCCTCGTAGAAATAACATGTAGCGTCAGGCAATGTCTTTTTCAGAATGCCTTTTATTTTCTTTAAGGAGGCGCTGTCGTCGTCTACTGCCAGTATCTTCACTGTTCACCTCCTGCTGTTGGTAGAGTGATGGATTTAACCTTCTGGTTTTGTCTCTGCTCCGCTGTCATATGCAGTGGATCGGCTTCTCCAACCACAAGAGTATCACCATCATTAAGAGCAGCATCATGAAGCGGGCCACAGTTCATGTCAGCCAGCACCAGTGCTGCGAATCTGTCATAATTATCGTCATCGATAACAGGAAAATGGTACTTCATGCGATACCAATGCTCCGGATCATAACCGGTGCCTCCTATATAGAGCCTGTCAGCGGTATCTGCAACATCATCCACTCCTGCTTTATCGCCGGGTTCAAGTCCTGCTTCTTCACAGAAAAGAACGCCATAAGCCTTCAGTATTCTGTCCCTTACGGTCTCATCGCTTCCGCTCTTATTCTTTCTGCCGGTCAGCATATCCATGACCTGATAGTAGAAGTCCTGAGCCTCTTCGCTCTCATCGAAGTGCACGATTGCATCATAAAACTGCCTGGGATCAATATCTTTTGCAATTGATGCCATTTATATCCCCCTTTTAAGCCCACGAATAACCCATGCTGAAGATGTTCTTACCATCTTTGCGTTCATAGCTTGTCTTATCCATACTTTTTTTCACGATAAAAATACCCAGACCGCCGATTTCTCTTTCTTCTGCGGACAAGGTTACATCCGGATCCTCTTTTGCCAAAGGATTGTAGGGTATACCCTCATCGATAAAAGTAATTGTCACATAGCTGTTTGCCGGGTCAGTATCCACCTCAATCGTACAGCTTCCGCTCTTATCCTCATAGGCATAGCTTGCCACATTGACAAAGATTTCCTCGACGGCAACATCTATTTGCATCTGTCCTTTCATGGAACATTCCGCCTTTTCGAGTTCTTCATCAATGACAGAAAGAAGCTGTGGCAGGTTTTCAACTTTTGCATCCAATACAATTTCTTTCATATTCTTATCCTATAAGAAATAGGCAAAAGGCATAATAATGCCTTTTGCCTGTACCATATGCAACAATTTATTCGATTGTGAGAATATCGACGAAACCTGTTACTTCGAAAATCTCGTTAATCTCCTCACTGACATTCTTAATTACCATGCTTCCCTGCTTATTCATGACCTTCTGAGCTGAAAGCAGCACTCTGAGTCCTGCGGAAGAAATGTACTCAAGTTTTGTGAAATCAAACTCAAGCTTCTCAACTCCATTAAGACTGCCCTTAAGCTCATCATCAAGCTGAGGCGCTGTTGTAGTGTCGAGCCTTCCTGCTAATGAAATAGTAAGATCTTTTCCATTTGCTACTTTGTTAATTGTCATTGTGCGATTTCTCCTCTCTCTTTACGCTCATGAATTGAGCCCATATACCATTGTAATATCTATTCTATCACCTTTTACCCCAACAAGAACATCCTTGGCCAGGCTGGCAACGATAGACTTTTCAAGTTCATCCCATGCCTCTTTTGCACTGGGATCTGTTTCCTGTTCGTTTCCAAGTGATTCTCTGTAATCGCTTAGCGACCACATGATTCCGGGATCTGAACTACCTTCCATTATACCGTAAATTCCCATAGAACCGAAGCTTACATATCCGGTTCCGTATTGCTGCTGAAGCTTCATAACCTCAGAGTAATTGAGAAGTCCGTTTTCAACAACATCGCTGACTTTGCTCATAAAGCCCTTAACAGCGCTGTTGCCTTTATCTGAAGATACTGTAAGAAGATCTTTCTTCTTGGATGCATCCATCAGAGTTTTGGCTGTGAGCTTGAGGCAGCATACATTTTTGTATTTCTCAAACCACATCTCCGCACGGAATTCAGTGGTCATGGCCTTGAGCATTCCCACCGTCTCCTCAAACAAAAGCTTCAGGTGAACTGCATCCTTGGGGGATACTTCAAGCTCTTCAATAAGCTCGTCTGCTCTTGCATAAATCTTGCCTTCATCAACCTTGGAGCTGTCAACAAATGTGAAGTCACTCTTGGCGATAGGCACTCTTGAGCCGATGGCTCCGAGAGCTTCCGAGAAGTCCTTGGTAACCACCATCTGAACATCGTCCTTGCCTACGCCGACTTCAATATCATCGGCCAGATTGGCTACCAGTGATCTCTCCAGATCATCCCACGCTTCCTGAGAATACTTATCCTCTTCCTTCCTGCGTCTTAACTCTTCCTGATAATCCTTAAGGGACCACTTGCTTGTATCCGGAACATTCATCACAAACAATGATCTCAGCTTGCCAAAGAATCCCTGCTCAACGCTGTTTTCTCCGGTTGTGGATACAGAGATTAGCTCGTCCTCTCTTGTCTTATCCATGTGATTCTCGGCTGTCAGGTATATCTTGGTAACTCTGGAATTACCTTCAAGCCAGAAATTCATTATTCCATATCCGATTATAGATTTTGCCAGACGAAGAACTTCTTCTGAGAGAAGTCTTAATCTTAAGGCATCTTTGCCTTTGATCCCTGTGTCAAAGATGTAATTCTCAACTACTTCCTGAGCTACGTCCATCTTGGATTCAAGATTGGCAATCTTTATTTGCTCTGATTGAACGAAACGCATTTCCCCCTCCTCGTTATGCAAATACTTTCTTACTATAAATTTTACATCTCTTTTTGCAATTCTTCCACATTAAATCATCTTCTTCCTGCTCTTCTCTTATATTTCACAAGATTCACAAAGCATATTACCGCCATGATAAATGAAAGGAATGCAATAATCACTACTCTTAGTACAAGTCTGTTCACGTTTATTGCTTCATAAGCAATTGCATATTCTGAGAATCTGTCTGTCCTGAATGTAACTGTATTAGGGTCATTTCCTATGTCCTCAAGAATATCAACAACACCGTTGTGGTTTCTTATTACAAAGAATTTTCTTCCTTCCTTTTTGTACTGTTCGGGAATAGGTACCACTACTTCGAGCTCTGCAGAAGTATTATTGATAACCGATGTTGTTCCGTTACTGGTCTTCATAATAAGAAAATCAAAATAACTTACAGGCTTATAGCCGATCTTTTTCTGCATCAGTTCCTTGGTTCCGGCATCAACGGTTTCCGTATTCTCTGTAATGTCGATGTTGAAGGAAACCGGAGTTCCTGTAAGAACCTGATATTTTTCTTCCGGTGTAAGTGTTTCAGCTATAACATCCTCAAAGTTAAGAAGTGTAGGCTGACTGTAGTAGAGCTGTACGGCTGTCTCCTGCTGATCTGCAGCATATGTATTATTAACCGTGATCTGAAGAGTTCCATCCTCAAATGCTTCCCTGAGCATCGGAAGAACAGCATCGTCATCAATAAGGATTCTGAGTGTAGCCTCATCAATATTGTGTTTTGCCATTACGCTTCCGGTCATGACTTCGGGTACATCTTCAGAAGTCACTGGTTCTACGGCCTCAGTATATACATCCTCTGCATACTGCTCATCATCCAGAGTTTCTACCTGCTCAGGTACCTTTTCATCGACCACCTTCTGCTCGGTAACTGCACCCTCTGCAGCAGTTTTTTCGTTGAACTCGGTCTTTTTCTGTGCTCCTTTTACATCCGGCTGATTATCAGCGTTCTTCTTGGTTGTTGATCCTGAAGTACCTGACTTCTTCGGAGCTTCCGGAATCTTCTCAAAGCTTGCTGTAATGCTGTGAGCACCTCTTATATTGTTGAAGGTGTAACTGGATACCGCTCCGATATTCTTGCCGTCTACCGTCACAGCTGTAATTCTGTATCCTGCCTGGGCCATGATGTTGTAAGTTACGCTGCTTCCTTCCGGTATATTGAAATCTCCGCTCGGAGAAATTGTGCCTCCGGCATTGGTAATGCCTGCTGTTACTCTGTATGTTGTTGTGTTTATCTTCATGAAGTTTGCAACAACATTAACATCGCTCTTAATATGCTCAATAGTATATTTATCGTCTCTTGAAACTGTCTGGCTGTTTATGGTCCATCCGGTAAATTCGTATCCGTCATAGGCTTTTGCACGAAGCACTACCTTATCGCCTTTATTATATGTACCGGCGCCTTCGTATTTACCTGTATCCTGAGGATATACGGACACGTTTACCGTGCATCTGTCTCTATTGAAAACAGCTGTTATGTTTCTGTCGGTTGTGATGTTGTTAAGCTCTATAGAAGAAGCTGTACTTATAGTCTTGTTGTCCTCAACAAAACCGGCAAAGCTGTAACCATCATTCGCTTTAGCCGTAATAGTCATCTTTCCGCCGTAAGGTACGCTCTGGCTACCTGTTACAGATCCGCCATCGCCATTATTTACACTTGTCCTTACGTAGCATGACTGTCTTTCAAACTTTGCAACAAATGTATGATCGGAAGTAACGTTGCTAATGTTTGTCTGTCCTGTGCTTGAAATCAGATTTCCACCTTCGTACCATCCCTTAAATACATAATTATTGTTAGGTGATGCTGAAATGGTGCAGCTTCCGCCGTCTCTTACGGCTCCGCCTCCGGCGATAGCTCCGCCTTCAACCGGGTCAGCCTTGATACTGATAACATGGTCGATAACCGCTACGGTTACAACACCTCTGTCTGACTTGGACGGGTCTTGCCTTGAAGTAGCAACTACCGTGAATGAAGAAGCAGTTTCGTTTGGACTGATCGTAACTGTTCCGTCTGCATTAACGGTTGTTCCTGTACTCTGATTTCCTGCCAGTGACCAGGTTACGGACGGATCATAATTGTTTCCGCCCTTGACGTTGGCATCAAAGTCAAAGCTTCTTCCGATCGGAACCGTTGCTGATGCAGGAACAACGTCGACACTCGTAATATATGGCGTGCTGTCCACAACAGTGATTGTTACATCAACAGTTGCTGTATGATGTCTTCTATAATCATTAGCTGAAAAGAATGTATATCTTGCCTGATATGTTCCGGGAGCAAGTCCTTCATTCGGTGAAACAGAAAACAGAATTGACTCCTGAGGCTCCATAACGTCATCCGGAGAGATGGATCCAACGTTAAAAGCAGTATAGGGATCAACTTCTTCCCACGTCAGCGGGAATGTCGTAGTTCCTATATTTACAATTGCAAACTGCCTCGCATAAACTACGTCACCGGCGTTTACTTTTCCAAAATTTATTGTTGGTGTGTAGCAGGCCAGCTCGTAATCAAAAGGATCCGGCTCAGGTGCCGGTTGTGGCTGAGGCTCCGGTTCGGGTTCAGGTTCAGGTATCGGCTCCGGTTCAGGTTCAGGCTCCGGTACAAATCCTGTTCCGTGTTCAGGTTCGGGTTCCGTCTCAGGTTCAGGATCATCCAAGTCATTCTCCTGATAATCCTCAGCGTAGACCTTGATGATCTGAACTGCTGTCGCACTGGTAAGTGCAAAGCAGATTACAAGGAGTATCGAACAAATCCTTAGTGCAATTTCTCTTTTCCTCATAACTTCCACCTCTCTTTTCAGCACATATCTTCACGTTTCACTTCATTCTACTAGAGTATTTGTCACAGAAATATCACACAAAATGTGATAATATTATTTGGAAAAAAATCTTTCGGAGTCTGATATGTATATAAGTATTAAGAAACACGTTCTCTCAAAAGCAATAATGTCTGTGGCTGTTGTCAAGCTGGTCGCAGCCGTAATTGAAGGTGTTGTGCGCTTCTTCTTGGAAAAAAACAATTCTTCCAGCCCTGATATGCTCGACATCATGCTGTGGCATTCTCAGCTGATCATATCTCTTATACAAATTGCAATAACAGCTGTTATTTTCTATGTCACCTGGAAAAGCCTAAATCACTATGTAAGCGTCATTCCCCCGGAGGACCGCAAAAGTATGGGCGATCTTCAGAAGGAATACTTTGGCGAAAATATCGCTTCGCTTTCCGTATCATCAGTAAACAGACTGCTTCAGCTCTGGGCTGTGATCTTCGTTGCCGCCGAGCTCACATATTTATTTACATCCATTATGTACAGAAGATTTATCGGAATACTTATGGATGCCCTCTCCAACGGAGAAGCCATGACCGACGGAACCTTTATCATGCTCTACAACATGACCCACGGCTTTAAGTATCTTGAGATCCTCTCTGCCATTCTTTTAGGTGTTGTTATGACCGGCATCTTCTTAAATGACAGGTATATCAAGCTAGGATCCCTGGCTGTTCTTCTTCTGTTTCTTGTATCATTTGGGGCTCTCCAGATGCAGACCGTAAATCTGTTGGGAAGAGAAGTTGGTATTGTTTGGACGTCTCTTATCTATCACATCACAGAGACCTTGGGATTATTTATGCTGTCAATTTATCTTTCAATCAGGTATAAAGGGCTTTAAACACCTTGAACATTCTCCTTTGACAGCTCTTTTATAAGCTTGTTCGACCGAATCATGCCCCAAAGAAGCATTGTCACTGTCAGATCAACCAGAAATGATGCTATCGTTGTATCCTGGATTTTTATATTTGACAAATCCCCGATGTTACGGGCATAACTCAACAGACCGATAATATTACACACGAAAAATATTCTTGCCCAGATCAGGTATCCCTTCTTTTTACCGCCACGGCTTGCCTTTATCGCTCCGATTCCAACATAGAAATGCAGACCGAGCACAGCAATTGCGCCGCATGCCAATATTAAAACCAGAAATGCCATAACGGCAGGATATTCCTCAGGGTCTATTTCCTGACTCTCAAGCAGCGTCTGCAGCGTATTGTCCCTCAAAAAAGCGACCATAATAACCTTTAGGACTGACCATATTCCGAAAATGATATAGCCGGCCCCTGCTGTTGCGAGCTCTGTTTTACATTGCCGCAATTTTATGGAATTTGCACTGTTTTCTGCGATTATCAAGGCTTTCCCCCGAATGAATTTTTGTTTCATTAAAATTCTATCATAATTTCACGCCTGTACAGGCAGTTTATAGTAAATTAAGAAATGGACGCCCCTGAACATCATCATTCAAGGTCGTCCATTATTTTCTCTGCCGCTCTGCGCCTGGATATTCCCTCATTCATAGCTTCATTCCCTATGAATCTGTGGGCTTCATCCTCCGTCATATTCTTCTTTTCAATTAAAAGAACCTTCGCCCGGCTCACTATTCTGACTTCCTCCAGCTTCTCTTTTGTCGAGGAAATCTCTTTTGAAAGTTTCTGTAATTTATTCTGTACAGATATTAGGAATCTGATTGATTTATTCAAAAGACCTCTCGGAAAAGGCTTCTGAATAGCCATGATTCCACTGTCTGTAACCCTGTCAAGCACATCTCCATATATGTCGGGTGTAGTGACTATGAGGACGCTGATATTTGTGTCCTCCGCAATGTCCATAGCAAGATCGATTCCGCTGTCATCCGGAAGAGGCGTATTTATGATCACAATGTCATAGTACCTCTCCAGGATATTGCGCCTGGCCGAGCTTGCGCTCCTGAGAAAGTCGATTGTCATAAAATCTCCTTCGGGGAGCGACCTCTTCACCACAGGATCGAATTGCTCAGACCCTGACACCACCAACATGGAGTGCTGAAAGTCATCCTTTCTTGGCATAGCAATCCTCCAATCAGTGGCCCATATATGCTCCTATGAGATCCTCAGGTACAAACTCTTTTACAAAGCTGCTCTCACGGGCAAGCTCCTCTGCTTCCTTCTTGGACTTCGGTAAAAGAATGCCATCCTGATTTGTCTTTTCCGAAAGCACCATGCGATTTCGGATACCGTGCATTCCTGCCCTGATGAGCAGTGCATACACAAGATACGGGTTGCTCAGAGCATCGGGTGAGCGAAGTTCAACGTGTGTCCTGCCCTTGTAGGTTTCAACAAACATAAGCTCGGATTCTCCGGCATCTGACCAGTTAACTTTATCCGGTGCCATGTTAGTACCAAGTCTTGCATAGGACTCTGTACTGGGATTCATGAAAAGAGTGATCTCCCTTATCTTTTCCATGATTCCTGCCGCTGCGTAGCCCGCCACATCATTGCCGTCCTTGTCAACGGCGTAGATATTGATGTGATAGCCGTTTCCGGGTTTGCCGGGAAGCGGAACAGGTGAAAAATCCGAAACCAGACCGTATCTGTCGGCTATTGTACTTACAACCATCTTGAAGGTGGTCATCTGATCCGCAGCCTTTAAAGGTTTTCCGTAGTGGAAGTCAATCTCATTCTGTCCCGGACCATGCTCATGATGGCTTCTCTCGGGTGTCAGCCCCATTTTCTCTATTGTCAGGCAAATCTCACGCCTTATATTCTCGCATCTGTCAGCAGGTGCAATATCCATATAACCCGCAGTATCATAAGGAATCTTGGTTGGATTTCCGGCTTCATCCTTGTTAAAGAGATAAAACTCCGTCTCGGAGCCGAACTTGAATTCAATTCCTTCTTTTTTGGCCTCTTCTACAGCCTTTTTCAGCACATTCCTAGTGGAAGAGAGTATTTCCTGTCCGTCGGCGCTATATACATCGCAGAACATACGGAGTACTCTTCCGCTGTCAGGTCTCCAGGGAAGCACAGCCAGCGTTGAAGGATCAGGCTTTAAGTAAAGCTTGGCATATGGGCTTCCCCTGAATCCCGTAATTTCCTTTGCACTGATGGGAGCTCCGTCCTCAAACGCCTTTTTGAGCTCTCCCGGCATAACCGAGATATTTTTTTGCACACCAAAAGCATCGCAAAATGCAAGTCTGATAAACTTGGCATCTTCCTCCTCAACGTACTTAAGAACCTCTTCAACTGTGTACTGCATGAATCCTCCTTAAAGCTTCTTTATTCTCTCTATTGCCTCTAATGTATTTTCTCTGTTGCCAAAAGCTGTGAGCCTGAAATAATGCTCGCCGTGAGGGCCAAAGCCCGATCCGGGAGTTCCGACTACATTTGCTTTGGTAAGGAGATGGTCAAAAAATTCCCAGCTGGTCATTCCGTCAGGCGTGTGAAGCCAGATATATGGTGCGTTTACTCCACCTGATACTTCATATCCGGCACCCTTAAGACCATCGTATATGTATCTTGCATTTTCCATATAATATGCAATCTGGGCTTTGATCTGTTTTCTTCCTTCTTCTGAATATACAGCTTCTCCTGCCTTCTGTACAATATACGGCGCGCCATTGTACTTGGTTCCGTGCCTTCTGGCCCAGAGACTCCATAAACCAACACCGCCTGCCTCAAGCTCTTTCGGAATAACCGTAAATCCAAGACGAAGGCCTGTGAATCCTGCTGTCTTGGAAAAAGACCTGAACTCTATAGCACAGGTTTTAGCCCCCTCACACTCATAGACACTGTGGGGAACGTCTTCTTCGGAAATATATGCCTCATAAGCTGCATCATAGAGGATAACAGCCTTATTCTTGTTTGCATAGTCAACCCAGGCCTGAAGCTGTTCCTTCTTGATCACTGCTCCCGTTGGGTTATTTGGGAAACACAGGTAAATAAGATCCGGAGTCTCTTTTGGAAATTCCGGGACAAAATCATTCTCAGCCGTACACGGCATGTAGATCACATCCTTGTAGCTCTGTGCAATCTCATCGTAAATTCCGGTTCTGCCTGCCATGACATTGGAATCCACATAGACCGGATAAACCGGGTCACAGACGGCAACCTTATTATCAAGGCTGAAAATCTCCTGAATATTGGAACAATCACATTTTGCTCCGTCTGATACGAATATCTCATCCGGTGATATATCGCATCCTCTCTGCTTAAAATCCACCTCGGAAATCTTTTCACGAAGAAAGCTGTAACCAAGGTCTGGAGCGTATCCCTTAAAAGTCTCTGCGCTTCCCATCTCATCTACTGCGCTGTGAAGGGCATCTATTATTGCAGGTACTATGGGCTGAGTCACATCTCCGATTCCCAGTCTGATGACCTTAGCCTCCGGGTTCTTTTCCTGATACTCTCTTACTTTCTTGCCAATAGTTGAAAAAAGGTAATTTCCGGGCAGCTTTAAGTAATTTTCATTTGCTTTAACCATTAATATTTCTCTCCAATCAAAGATTTGTATATCCCATGAGATACTGATCTATCTCTTTTGCGCACTCTCTGCCCTCAGAAATAGCCCATACCACCAATGACTGGCCTCTGTGCATATCTCCTGCGGAAAAGACCTTGCTCTCTCCGATACGGTAACTCTCTTTTCCGGTAACTACCGTGCCTCGCTGGCTCAGTTCCAAGCCAAAATCATCGGCCACATAGTTCTCACAGCCGATAAATCCCGCAGCAATAAGAAGAAGGTCGCATTTAAGAGTCTTTTCCGTGCCCTTCACCTCACAAAGTTTGCCGTCTTTGAACTTAACCTTTACGGTCTCTACCTGCTTGATATGGCCTCTTTTATCCGTCTTAATGCCCTTTATTGTCGTCTCAAATACTCTTGGATCCTCACCGTAGAGGTAAATTGCTTCTTCATGGCCATAATCTGTCTTAAGGACCTTGGGCCACTCCGGCCATGGATTGCTGTCAAGTCGCTCTACAGGCGGCTTAGGCATCATCTCAATCGCTGTAACACTCTTTGCTCCATGCCTTATGACCGTTCCTATGCAGTCATTGCCGGTATCGCCACCACCTACTATAATAACATTCCTGCCTTCTGCATCAATATATCCTTTTTGCGTTTTAAGAGCTGCCACAGATCTGTCATCTGCCTTCAAAAGAGCCTTTGTATTCATTGTAAGGAAATCAACGGCGTTGTAAACACCTTTTATCTTCTGCGGATCGGCGACTGCAAGGGGTCTCGCTTTCTTTGCTCCGCAGCACAGAACCACTGCATCAAATTCGTCCAAAATCTCTTTCGAGTGCATGTCCTCACCGATATTCACACCGGTATGGAATACTACACCTTCCTGCTCCATAAGAGTTTTCCTTCTGAGGACTACACTCTTATCAAGCTTCATGTTAGGAATACCATACATTAAGAGTCCGCCGATCTCGTCTTCCCTCTCAAATACTTCTACGCTGTGGCCTCTGTGATTGAGCTCATCGGCAACAGCAAGTCCCGAAGGTCCGCTGCCCACAACAGCAACCTTCTTACCGCTTCTGATCTGAGGAATAACCGGTGTTATGTATCCCTTTTCAAAGGCATTCTCAATCAGATAGAGTTCATTGTCATGAACAGTTACAGAATCTCCGTTCTGACCACACATGCAGGCCTTTTCGCAAAGAGCCGGGCATACCCTTCCGGTAAATTCCGGAAAATTGCTGGTCTTATGAAGTCTTGCAAAAGCATGCTTATCATGTCCTCTGTAGATTTCATCATTCCATTCGGGGATCAGGTTGTGAAGAGGACATCCCGTCACCATGCCACCAAGATTCATGGCAGACTGGCAAAACGGAACTCCGCAGTTCATACATCTTGATGCCTGTTTGCGTCTCTCCTCCGAATCCAGCGGAATATGGAACTCCTCAAAATTCTCTATTCTGTCTTTTGGCGGAACATCCCTGTTATTTGTCCTGTTATATTCAAGAAATCCTGTTTCTTTTCCCATTTTAGTATCTCTCCATTCTTAATAACATGTGTTATGCCAATTCTTTGAAAGCCTCTAATACGGCTGTGTCGTGGTCAATTCCCTGTTCCTCAAACTTACTGATTGCCGACAGCATCTTGTGATAGTCATTAGGTACTATCTTCTTGAAATCAGGAATATATTTCTCAAAGTTTTCCAGGATCTCTTTTCCGAACTGTGAACCTGTTTCCTTTACATAGTCCTCAAGGATTCCCTGAAGCTCAGCGATGTCATACTTCTCGGTCAGTTCCGTAAGACTTGCCATATCCTTGTTCATTCGAAGATATAAAGTGTGCTCTCTGTCAAGTACATAGGCGATTCCACCGCTCATGCCCGCCGCGAAATTTTTGCCGGTCATTCCAAGAATTACTGCTCTGCCACCTGTCATATACTCAAGACCATGATCTCCGCAGCCTTCTGATACGGCAAGCGCTCCGGAATTTCTTACGCAGAATCTCTCACCTGCAATTCCGCAGACATAGGCTTTTCCTGCTGTTGCGCCATAGAGGGCAACATTACCTATGATGATATTCTCGTGGGCTTTGTAAGTAGCCTCCTTGGGCGGTGCTACGATCACCTTGCCTCCTGATAATCCCTTACCAAATCCATCATTTGCATCGCCGGACAAACGGAGAGTTACACCCTTCGGAAGAAATGCTCCAAAGGACTGACCGCCGCCACCTGTTGCCTCAACCACGATGGAGTCGTCAGGAAGTGTATCCGTAAAGTCATTGGTAACCCTACTGCCAAGGAGTGTTCCAAAGCTTCTGTCCGTGCTGGATACATCAACTTTTACACACATCTTTGAAGCAGGTTTTTTCTTAAACTTTTCATAGGCCGGTAAAAGAGCTTTATGATCCAGTGTCTTTTCCAGTTCAAAATCATATGCATCCTTTGGATCAAAGTGATTCTTGTTGTTTTGGGCAAAGCTCGTGTCCAGGATCCTTGAAAGATCTGCAGCATCCTTGCAACGTGCATTTGGAATGGTCCTCATCTTGAGACAGTCGGTTCTTCCCACCATCTCTTCAACAGTCCTAAAACCAAGCTCACTCATGATCTCACGGAGCTGTCTTGCCACAAAGAGCATGAAATTCATAACATGCTCGGGCTTACCTTTAAATCTCTTTCTGAGTTCCTCATTCTGAGTTGCGATTCCCACAGGACATGTGTCCTTTGAACATACACGCATCATCATGCAGCCCATGCATACAAGGGGCGCTGTTGCAAATCCAAATTCCTCAGCTCCTAAAAGCGCTGCTATAGCAACGTCGCGTCCGGTCATAAGTTTACCGTCAGTCTCAAGAACAACGCGGCTTCTGAGACCATTCTGCAACAGTGACTGATGTGCCTCACTTACTCCAAGTTCCCATGGAAGTCCCGCATGGTGTACCGAAGATGAAGGCGCTGCACCTGTTCCTCCGTCATATCCGGAGATCAGGATTACCTGAGCTCCTGCCTTGGCAACACCTGAAGCAATGGTACCGACTCCCGCCTCAGACACAAGCTTTACAGATATCCTTGCCTTATCATTGGCGTTCTTCAGGTCATAGATGAGCTGTGCCAGATCTTCTATAGAGTAGATATCATGGTGCGGAGGCGGTGATATAAGTGCTACACCGGGAGTTGAAAAACGTGTGCTTGCAACCCACGGATAAACCTTTTTACCCGGAAGATGTCCGCCTTCACCTGGTTTTGCGCCCTGTGCCATCTTGATCTGTATCTCTTTTGCACTCTGAAGATATCTGCTGGTGACACCGAATCTGCCCGAAGCAACCTGCTTAACTGCGCTGTTACGTTCTGTTCCGAATCTTGCAATATCCTCTCCGCCTTCACCTGTGTTACTCTTTCCGCCAAGCCTGTTCATAGCAGTAGCCAGAGTCTCATGAGCTTCCTTGGAAAGTGATCCGTAGGACATTGCTCCCGTCTGGAATCGCTTTACGATCTCCTCTACAGGCTCTACTTCGCTCAAAGGCACCTTTTCACCGGCTGGTACAAAGGATAAAAGAGCTCTCAGGGTATGTGGTCTGTCATCGTCATCAACAAGCTCCGTATACTCCTTAAATCTCTCGTAATCCCCTTCTCTTACAGCTCTCTGAAGAGTAACAATTGTTTTTGGATTGTACATGTGGTCTTCCATCTCTTTTCCACTGCGAAGGCCGTGGAAACCGAAGGAATCAAGGCTTGTGTCAGTAGAAAGACCAAGCGGATCAAAAGCCTTATTGTGGCGAAGCTCAACGTCCTCTCCGATCTCATTTATGCCGATGCCGCCAACTCTGCTGGTGGTTCCTGTGAAATACTTGTCCACAAACTCTTTGGACAGTCCGATAGCCTCAAAGATCTTAGCAGACTGATAAGACTGGAGGGTTGAGATACCCATCTTGGCTGCGATCTTAACAACTCCTCCGAGAAGAGCCTTGTTATAATCAGCAATTGCTGTGTGATAGTCCTTATCAAGAATTCCGATATCTATAAGCTCAGCGATACACTCGTGCGCAAGATATGGCTGGATCGCACGTGCGCCAAAGCCAAGAAGTGTAGCAATCTGATGTACATCCCTTGGTTCTCCTGACTCAAGAATAAGAGATACTGCCGTGCGCTGCTTGGTCCTTACCAGGTGCTGTTCAACACTGGATACAGCCAGAAGCGAAGGGATAGGCATGTGGTTTTCGTCAACTCCCCTGTCTGAGAGAACGATTATATTCACTCCCTCTGCAGTAGCTCTGTCCACTGAGATATTCAGCTGGTCCAGAGCCCTCTCCATAGGTGTGTTCTTGTAATAAAGGAGGGATATCTTCTTTACGTGAAAACCGGGCTGATCCAGAGCTTCAATCTTCATGAGATCAACGCCTGTAAGAATAGGATTATTGACCTCAAGAACACGGCAGTTATCACTCTTTTCTCCAAGAAGATTTCCGTCGGATCCGATATACACTGTGGTATCGGTAACTACCTTCTCACGCAGAGAATCGATGGGCGGATTAGTAACCTGGGCAAAGAGCTGCTTGAAGTAGCAAAACAGCATCTGGTGATGTTTTGAAAGCATAGCAAGAGGGACGTCCGTACCCATGGAAACGGTGGGCTCTATGCCGTTTGTTGCCATCGGCATGATCTGCTGTTTGACGTCCTCGTAGGAATACCCGAATACCTTATAGAGCTTGTCTCTCATCTCCTGGGTATGGGTAGGAATCTTTTTATTTGGAACCGACAGTTTGTTGAGATGCAAAAGATATCTGTCAAGCCACTCGCCATAGGGCATTGCCAGTGAATATCTGTCCTTGCACTCCTTGTCAGAGATTATGCGTCCTTCTTTTGTGTTTACCAGGAGCATATGTCCCGGTGAAAGTCTTGATTTCTCAAGGATGTTCTCCTCAGGAATATCCAAAACGCCAACTTCAGATGAAAGAATGAGTCTTCCATCCTTGGTAACATAGTATCTTGACGGTCTTAAGCCATTGCGGTCCAAAGTTGCTCCAAAGAGCTCACCGTCTGTGAAAAGAACTGCAGCCGGTCCGTCCCATGGCTCCATCATTGTTGCATAGTAGTGGTAAAAGTCTTTTCTGTCCTGAGACATGAAGTCATTGTGCTTCCAGGGCTCAGGTATTGTGATCATCATGGCAAGCGGCAGGTCCATGCCGTTCATGTACAGAAATTCCAGGGTATTATCCAGCATGGCTGAGTCTGAGCCCGATGATGCAATAACAGGATATACTTTGGAGAGTTCCTCCCCGAATACCTCTGAAGACATGGTCTCCTCACGGGCAAGCATCCTGTCGCTGTTACCCTTTATGGTGTTGATCTCACCGTTGTGGGCAATCATGCGATAAGGATGCGCCCTTTGCCAGGAGGGTGTTGTATTTGTTGAAAATCTGCTGTGAACAAGGGCGATTGCACTCTGATAATCCGGTGATAACAGGTCCTCATAGAAATTGCGGAGCTGACCCACCAGAAACATTCCCTTGTAAACAATGGTTCTGGATGAAAATGAACAAATATAAGTATCCTCAGAAGATTTCTCATACTCTCTCCTGAGGCAGTACAGCTTTCTGTCAAATTCTATTCCTTTCTTCACATCTAAAGGCCTTGCTATAAAGCATTGACTGATATGTGGCATACAATTCCTTGCAACCTCACCAAGAATTTCGGGATGTGTTTCCACATCCCTCCATCCGATTACCTTAAGGCCTTCTTTATCTGCGATGACTTCAAGCATGCGCTTTGCGAACATGCGCTTCATGGAATCCTGCGGCAGGAAAAACATTCCTATGCCGTAATCCCCTGCGCCGCCAATCTTAAACCCAAGCTTTTTGGCCTCTCCGGAAAAGAATTTATGGGATATCTGTACAAGGATTCCCACACCGTCCCCGACTTTTCCGCTGGCGTCTTTTCCTGCTCGGTGCTCAAGCTTTTCAACTATGGATAGGGCATCGTCAAGCACCTTATTATCGGGCTTTCCGTCTATATTTATAACTGCTCCTATTCCGCATGCATCATGTTCGTTCATCCAGTTTTCCATTGCTTTTATACCTCTATCGTAATCTATTATGTCTATTATCTAAGTGAAAAGAGCATCTGACCGTATGTAGGGTAGCTCAGATATTCATCAGGGATAACAGCCTCAGCTTCATCCGCATATTTTCTAAGCTCATCCATATCTTTAAGGATTGTCTCCTGATAGAAGCTTGCCTGTCCCAGGAGATCATCCATGCCTTCTGCTTTCTTGGTATCTGCATAGAGCTTCTTAAGTGCCCCGCTGATCCCTGATGATGCATCATCCAGAGTCTTAAGGATTCCGCACTCAAGCTCGCATGCTGTACCTTCAAGGACGCTCTTTTTCTGGATCACTTCTTTTGTAAGGTCCTTCTCATAGGCGATGATTCCTTCTGTAAGGTCTTTTCTCACCATCTCCTGCATTGTAAGAGACTCGATGTGGATTGACTTAGAGTAGTTCTCAAGCAGGATGTCATATCTTGAGTGAATCTCTTCCTTGGTGAAGATTCCATGCTTAGTGAAGAGCTCAATTGACTCATCTGAGATCCAGTAAGGCATTGCATCGGGAAGTGACTTAAGGTTCGGAAGACCTCTCTTCTCAGCCTCAGCTACCCATTCCTCTGTGTATCCGTTTCCGTTGAAAAGAACTTTCTTATGCGTTGTAAGGACTTCTCTCAGGACCTCCATTACCTTTTCTTTAAGAGCATCTGCCGGTGTTCCCTCAAGCTTTGCGTAGATCTTGGCGATCTCTTCAGCTACTGCGGTATTGAGAACAATGTTTGCATTTGCTACTGAAACAGCTGAGCCCGGCATACGGAACTCAAACTTGTTACCTGTAAATGCAAAAGGCGATGTTCTGTTTCTGTCTGTATTGTCCTTTGTAAAGTGTGGAAGAACGGTAGCACCCATGGCCATCTGAACCTTGCCCTGGCTCTCATAAGCTGTGCCTTCCTCAACGCTCTTTAAAACTCCTGCGAGCTCATCTCCTACAAAGATTGAGATGATAGCTGGCGGTGCCTCGTTTCCTCCGAGTCTGTGGTCGTTTCCTGCAGATGCAACGGAGAGTCTGAGGATTGGCGCATACTCATCAACTGCTGCGATAACTGCCATGAGGAATACCAGGAAAGGAATGTTCTCACCGGGCTTTTTACCGGGGTCAAGAAGGTTCATACCTGTATCTGTGCAAACAGACCAGTTGTTATGTTTTCCTGATCCGTTGATTCCCTCGAAGGGCTTCTCATGCAGGAGACATGCGTAGTTGTGCTTGTCAGCAACCTTCTTCATAACTTCCATAGTAAGCTGGTTGTGATCTACAGCAATGTTTGCTGTCTCAAATACGGGTGCCAGCTCGTGCTGTGAAGGAGCAACCTCATTGTGCTTGGTCTTTGCAGGAATTCCAAGTTTCCAGAGCTCTTCATCCAGATCATGCATGTAAGCTGATACCTTAGGCTTGATTACACCGAAGTAGTGATCTTCCATTTCCTGCCCCTTTGAAGCAGGTGCTCCGATCAGCGTCCTTCCTGTAAACAGAAGGTCTTTTCTCTTCTTGTAATACTCCTTGTCGATCAGGAAGTACTCCTGCTCTGAACCTATAGTTGTATTTACTCTCTTAACATCTTCATATCCGAGAAGATGAAGCATCTTCACAGCTTCCCCTGAAAGGGCCTCCATAGAACGAAGGAGAGGAGTCTTCTTATCAAGAGCTTCTCCGCCGTATGAACAGAAGGCTGTCGGAATATAGAGTGAACCGTCCTTTATAAATGCCGGTGATGAAGGGTCCCAGGCTGTATAGCCTCTTGCCTCAAAGGTTGCACGAAGACCTCCTGAAGGGAAGCTTGATGCATCAGGCTCACCCTTTACAAGTTCTTTTCCTGAGAATTCCATTATCACTGAGCCATCATCTGTAGGTGAAATGAAACTGTCGTGCTTTTCTGCTGTAAGACCTGTCATAGGCTGGAACCAGTGTGTAAAGTGTGTTGCACCGTTCTCTACAGCCCATTCTTTCATAACAGCTGCTACCGTATTTGCCACATCCAGTTCAAGATGTGTTCCCTGCTCAATAGTCTTATGAACAGCCTTGTAAATATCCTTTGGAAGGCGCTGCTTCATAACACGATCATTGAAGACCAGACTACCAAATTCCTCTGTAAGTTTTCCCGCTTCTACCATTTTCTTTTCCTCCGTTTAATTTATTTGCCGCTGGCGCCGTAGTTTGACAGCACTCTTGCGGAAGGATCGTTGACATTACATCCTTTCCAGGATTTGTTTGGCATCCAGAAATCTACAACCATATGAGACTGGCCTTCGTAGTATTTCTCGAATATCTCTCTGTAAAGAAGAGATTCTTTTGTAAATGGTGTCGCATGCGTATAAGCCTTTCTCCTGGTCTCATACTCTGCGTAAGTATATGTATTGTCTGCATATTCCATAAGATCATCTCTGAGTGAATGTCCGACAGCATCCGAGAACGCTGCTTTTTCTCTCATGAGGATCGATCTGGGAATGAATTCATCTTTTTCAAATGCTTTTCTCAAAAGAAATTTTCCGATTCCGTAGGTATTGAGCTTCTTTTCAGGATCTATGCTCATTACGTAATCTACAAAATCCAGATCACCGAAGGGAACTCTCGCCTCTAAGGAGTTGACGCTTATGCATCTGTCTGCTCTTAGTACGTCATACATGTGAAGCTCTCTTACGCGCTTTTTTGCTTCCTCCTGAAAGGCTTCAGCACTCGGAGCAAAGTCCGTGTACTTGTAACCAAAGAGCTCATCTGAAATTTCTCCTGTCAGGATTACCTTGATATCGGTATTCTCGTGGATCCACTTGCACAGAAGATACATTCCGATGGAAGCTCTGACTGTAGTTATGTCATAGGTTCCAAGTGCGTGGATTACCGGCTCTACGGCGTTTATGACATCCTCTTTTGTAATGATCACCTCGTGGTGATTACTGTGGATATACTCCGCAACCTCTCTCGCATACTTGAGGTCTATGGCATCTATGTCCATCCCGATTGCAAAAGTTTCGATTGGTTTATCAGAGAGGCTTGCTGCAACTCCGCATACAAGGGAGGAATCAAGTCCTCCCGAAAGCAAAAACCCAACCGGTGCATCAGCGCTGAGCCTCTTTTTGATCCCACGGATCAACTTGTCGTGAATGTTTTCTGTGATGGTCTGAAGATCATCTGTCCTTAGCTCTTTTACCTCCGTCATATCCCTGTAGCAGATAAATCTGCCATCCTCGTAGTAATGTCCCGGAGGGAAAGGCTTAATGCTCTTGCAGACATCTGTAAGGTTCTTGGGCTCTGATGCGAAAAGAATGTATCCATCATTATCGTAGCCGTAGTAAAGAGGTCTGATTCCTATGGGATCTCTTGCTGCTACGAAGTCATTCTTTTTGCTGTCATATATTACACAGGCAAACTCCGCATCCAGAAGGCTGAACATCTTAGTTCCCAGTCTTTCATATAGAGGAAGAAGTATCTCGCAATCACTGTCGCTCCCAAAGCTGTATCCCAGAGAGATCAGATAATTCTTAAGCTCTGTAAACCCGTATAATTCGCCGTTACATATAACTGCGTTTCCGTTCAGAATAAAGGGTTGCATTCCGCTCTCTGTAAGGCCCATGATTGAAAGTCTGTTAAATCCCATATAGCCCTTTGGCGTCTGGAAGGTCCTTGTCATGTCCGGGCCTCTGGAAGTTGTCTTTTCCAGGATTTCCTCAAAGAAGTCCTTTGATACATCTGCTCTTGCGTATGTCAGTATTGCGCACATACTTGATTCCTCCTAGATAAATCTCATAAGGTAGCATCTTCTGCACTAAATTCGAAAATACCTCATTAAGTGCAAAGATGTGGTTCGCACTAAACTCGAAAACACCTCGTTAAGTGCTCTACTCAACGTCAGCGAGCGCTGCTGCGCCTTCTTCTCCTGTACGGATCTTAACTACATTGTCCAGGCTGTAAACGAAGATCTTTCCGTCTCCGATATGTCCTGTGTAAAGAGCTTTCTTAGCTGCTTCAATAACATCTGCTACCGGAATCTTACTTACTACTACTTCAAGCTTGATCTTTGGAAGCAATGTCGCATCCATCTCAACTCCACGGTACATCTCACCTGAGCCTTTCTGGACACCGCAACCCATAACCTGCGTAACTGTCATACCCGTTACACCCAGATCATTCATAACCTTACGAAGCTTGTCGTAACGAGAGAGCTTGGCGATAATAACAACCTTGTGGATACCGCTTTCTGTGTGAACTGGTGCTGAAACTACAGGAACTGCTGCATTCTTCTGGAAAACAGATGCTTCTTCGTAATCGCTAGCACCAAGATCTGTGTTTTCATTGACTGACATCTGAAGTGTATTGGAAACATCCATGATGGCAAATCCTGAATAAGCTGATGCCAGACCATGCTCTGTTGAATCAAGACCAAGGATTTCCTCTTCTTCTGAAACTCTAAGGCCAAGGACCTTTTTAATTACAAAGAATGTTATTGATATGGTGATCACTGTCCATGCTGCTACTGCAAAGAAACCTACAAGCTGAATTCCAAGGAGCTTAAATCCGCCTCCGTAGAAAAGACCTGTCATCTCATTGCCTGCTGCATCAGCAATTGAGTAACCGGGTGCTGAGTTTGTTGCAAAAAGACCTACTGCAATAGTTCCCCAGATACCGTTGAGACAGTGAACTGCTACCGCACCTACAGGATCATCAACATGAAGCTTGTAATCAAGGAACCAAACGCCGAAGCAAACAAGAAGTCCTGCCACAATACCGATCACGATGGCACCGAAAGCATCTGTTACATCACAGGGAGCTGTGATAGCTACAAGACCTGCCAGTGAAGCATTCAGACACATTGAAACATCGGGCTTACCGTATTTGATCCATGTAAAGATCATGCATGTTACTGTTGCAAGTGCAGGAGCGATTGTTGTTGTTACAAAGATACTTCCAAGCTGCTCGATTGATGTTGCTGCTGCGCCGTTAAATCCGTACCAGCCAAGCCAGAGGATGAAAACACCAAGTGCTGCAGCTACCAGGTTGTGACCCGGGAATGCATTTACTTTAGTAACTTTTCCTGATTTATCTCTTTCAAACTTACCAATACGTGCTCCGAGGAATGCTGCACCAATAAGTGCTGAAATACCGCCAACCATGTGAATTGCTGTAGAACCTGCGAAATCATGGAAGCCAATCTGTGAAAGAAAACCGCCGCCCCAGATCCAGTGCGCTTCAATAGGATAAATAACTGCTGAGATAACTGCCGAGTACACACAATAGGATATGAATTTTGTTCTCTCAGCCATTGATCCTGAAACGATGGTTGCTGTTGTCGCACAGAACACAAGGTTAAATACGAAGTTAGACCAGTCAAAGTTTGCATAATTCGAAAAAATATCGAATCCGGGTTTTCCGATTATGCCTGCCAGATCTTCCCCAAGAAGCAGGCCAAAACCGATAAGAATAAATACTACAGTTCCAATACAGAAGTCCATCAGATTCTTCATTATGATGTTTCCTGTATTTTTTGCTCTGGTGAAACCGGCCTCGCACATTGCAAATCCGGCCTGCATCCAGAAAACTAAAGCTGCGCCTATCAAAAACCAAACGCCAAAAACACTACCGTTAATAGCATCTAAAATTTCACCGCTCATACGTTTCTCCTCCTGTTTGTGCCCTTAAGGCACAAAAAAAACGACGCAATGGCACACTACGTTTATGTTCGTAGTATGATGCGCCATTGCATCGTTTGCTTTTTTGTATTCGTGTATACACTTTACTTATTCATGGATTGTACTCGGATGTTTAAAGCCTGTCAACAACTTTTTAAAAAATTTTTCAACATAGCCTTACCATCAGGCGTCATGATGGATTCCGGATGGAACTGAACCCCGTAAATAGGGTATTCCTTGTGCTCTATCGCCATGACTTCACCATCATTAGTAACACCAGTTATTTTTAAGCAGTCAGGAATCGTGTCCTTTTCTGCCGCAAGAGAATGGTATCTTGCAACCGGTGCATTCTCAGGAATTCCCTTAAATAATGCACTGTCAGTATCAAATTTCACCACAGACTGCTTGCCATGCATAAGCTCTTTTGCATAGGTTACTGTTGCTCCAAAAGCCATACAAATAGCCTGGTGTCCGAGACATACGCCCAGTGTGGGAATGTCTTTTCCCAAAGTTCTTGCTGCCTCCACGATAACACCTGCATCCTCAGGCCTTCCGGGCCCCGGTGAAAGGATGATCCTGTCGGGATTAAGAGCTCTGATCTCCGGGATTGTCATCTCATCATTTCTTATAACCCTGATATCCGGGTCAATCTCGCCTATAAGCTGGTAGAGATTATATGAAAAGCTGTCGTAGTTATCTATAAGAAGTATCATCTCTCCACCTCCTGTGCCAGCTCAAGTGCGCGAAGTGACGCTCTCGCCTTATTGAGGCACTCCGTGAACTCTTTTTCGGGATCGGAATCTGCCACAATTCCTGCTCCGCTCCTTACAAAAACAGTGTCGTTTTTCTTATAAATAAGACGGATAGCGATGCACGTATCCATATTTCCGGAAAAATCGATGTATCCGATGGCTCCGCCGTAGATTCCGCGCTTATTGTTTTCTAGTTCACCAATCAGCTGACAAGCCCTGATCTTGGGCGCTCCGGAGAGTGTTCCTGCAGGAAGTACAGCGTTTATCGCATCCAACGCATCGTTTTCGTCCCTAATCTCTCCCCTGACTGTCGAACCGATGTGCATAACATGTGAATATCTCTCTATAGAATGGAGCTTCTCAACCTGTACGGTGCCGAATTTACTGATCTTGCCAAGGTCGTTTCTTCCAAGATCCACAAGCATATTGTGCTCAGCCAGCTCTTTTTCATCTGCAAGAAGCTCTTTTTCCAGAGCTTCGTCCTCCTCTTTGGTAGCTCCCCTAGGCCTTGTTCCGGCCAGAGGGAATGTGTGAAGGACACCCTTTTCAAGCTTAACAAGCGTCTCAGGAGAAGCACCGGCTACCTCAACGTCAGTACCCGAGAAATAGAACATGTATGGAGAAGGATTAATGGTTCGAAGCACTCTGTATGTATTTAAAAGACTTCCCTTAAACGGTGCCGATAATCTGTTTGAGAGCACAATCTGGAAGATGTCGCCCTCCTTAATGTGCTTTTTGCCGCTTTCTACCATGGCGCAGTACTCTTCTTTGTTAAAAAGAGGCGTGACTTCGCCCATAAGCTTTCCACTTTCATCGGTCTTTTCTGTATCGGAATATATCAGCTCTTTTAACTGAGTAAGCTCGTTTATAGCCTTGTTATAACCCGCCTCTATGTCAGCAGTTTCCGCATTTGCGATCAGCACAATCTTCTGCTTGACGTTATCGAAAGCAATAACTTTATCAAACAACATAAGATCCAGGTCTTTGAAAGCATCATTATCAACGCCTTTCCAAGCTGCACTGGGTTCGCAGTATCCAAAATAATCAAAGGCAAAATATCCAACCAGTCCACCTGTGAATGGTGGAAGATCATCAAACATCGGACTTCTGTAATTTGACAGTATCTCCCGAAGTACCTTCCATGGCTCAGCCGTCTTAACGGTCTTATTGCCAAAAGACATCTCACCGTCTTTTAATGTGATTGCAAGCTTGGGTTCATAGCCCACGAAAGTATATCTTCCCCAATACTCGTTGGCCTGCGCAGATTCCAGCATATAACAATGTCTGGATACAGATTTAAGTTTCCTTACAAGTTCGATTGGCGTAATAAAGTCCGACAGGATCTCACATCCCACCGGTATAACGTCATATTTGCCGCTTTTCGCGATTTCTTTTGCCTTTTCTAGGCTGATAGTCACATTCACCATGATCCTCCCCAAAATCATCCCTGAACAATAGTTTTGCATAATTGCATAAATATTAGCGCATTTTGCGCTTTAACGCAATAAAAAAGGGCTGAACAAACACGTTCAGCCCATTGAATAATTATATAATTATTATTTAACTTTGTTGCCACCCCATTCTACAACTGTGAATCCATCTCTTGAAGGTGTATCGAGAATCTGAGGCATTATCCTGATGTGATAATCTGATGGATACCATGCCATAAACACTCTGATCAGATTGTCCGGCTCGGGTGTAACTGTAAGCTTAGCTCCCTTATTATAGGTCTTGCCCTGGAAGCTTATTACGTTGTAAGGATTGCCTTCCATATCAGAGAGCCAGAACTTCAAAAACTCATCGGTCTCTGCCTCATTAAGCCCCTGCTCTGCAAGCTTCTCACGAAGGAAGCTCTCAGTCTCTTCTCCCTTTACGCAGTATCCGGTGTAGAAATCATACTCAAATCTCGGAACGCCCTCCCAGAAGAGGTAATCATACTCGTTTCCTTCAAAGGTTATCTTACCGTCTCTGTCAGCTGTGACATTCCATGTATTTTCTGCGTTGAACTCCGGGATAAGATCAGTTATATCTCCGTTGTAGTCAAGGCTTACTGATATTTCACTTCCGTCCTCCTGTGGATACAGGTAAATTACAGGCTTAAGATCCACTCCTTCAGGAGTATGATTCTGTGCTGTTCCGCCTGAGCACCCAACCACAGCCATTAATGCAATTGTCATTACTAATCCCACAATACTCTTCTTCCCCATAGGCTCATACCTCCTATACGATTATTATAAACCATTCGCAGTCAAATTGTGTACAAGTTAACAGAAATTTAACATTAGTTCACAAATTAGTGCCAAAATACTTCAAGCGTAGGCCCCTGCGAAGGAACAGTAAGCTCTTTTGCCTCGGAAACAGGCCTGAATTCACCGCCTTTTCCGTGAACATCTTTTAAATACACCGGAGTCCCCTCTCCGGACATAAACGCTTCAATGTAATCATCTATCGAATTAATGGGAAAAGAGAACCTCATTCCGCCCATATTTTCCTGCGAAAAGTTGTGGATATCAGAACCACCGGCCATTCTAAAACCTCTTTTAGCCGCATACTCATAGCCAAGTGCATTCTGCCAATCGGGATTGGCAGCATTGTAAACCTCTACGCCATCACTAATATCAGGTGTTATGTTAATCTCGGACAGATATCCTCGCTCCCTGTATGGATGTGCCTGGATCATAATAGCTCCGGCTTCATGCACCATCCTGAACACCTCGTATCTGTCTCTTGTTTCAAATCCCGGATGATCCAGGAGCCAGGCCTTGTCCAGCCCATAAATCATGAATTCATCCCCATAGAAATTGTATTCTATCCCAAACAGAACCGTGAAATCACTTCCGGCAGCCGCTTTTGCATACTCATAGCCACTGCAATACTGCTCAACCCGCTTCTCCCAAGGGATATCTTTAGGTACACAGCTGTTACCCGTGAAATAATGGTCTGTTACAATGATCCCGCTGTATCCAAGCCCCTTCATATAAGAAAAATAGTTCTCCCCGGGGGTCGAAGAGCAGGCGCTTGCTTCAATTGTGTGTAGGTGTGTCTCGTAAATGTACTCCAATTGTGAAACCTCTTTCAGTTAATATTTTTTTTATAAAATCTTTAGACGGAGATTAGTTACTGTACATATTTTTAGCTTATGATGTTGAAAGTAATTTTTTTGAAGGAATCGGAGGGCAAACGGTATGGATACATTAAACTCTTTTGAAACTCACAACAAAATCGCTGAACCCAAGGTTGTTGACACTGTTAATTTTTTCGGCAAGTATGTCGATGCGTCATCCTTCAAGTCTAAGGTTATTACTGCATCAGCTCTTCTTGTGGCCGGTGTTACAGCTATAGTGCTCATTTTCTGAATTAATTTCGCCATTTGGCGTATTATATGCGTTATATAACTTATATGTCTGTATAAACGATGGGATTTCAATCGCAGCTGACCGCTCAACGGCCGATGATCACTGTAATCCCATCTATTTTATTGCCTTCTGTTTTTTGGCAAATATTTATGATATGCTTACTTATGTAAACTGATTTATTAAGGAGAAGCATTATGGATACAAAAATGATAATTGAAATGGTCGGATATGTGGGATCAGCGCTGGTGCTGGTATCCTTTTTCATGTCTTCCATTTTTAAACTCAGAGTAATCAACACTATCGGCAGTCTTATATTTACCGTGTATGCATTTATTATCCATTCCTACCCAACAGCAGTAATGAATATATGCCTGGTAGGAATCAACATATACTATCTTATCAAACTCAGTAACACGGGCAAAGAAACAAGGGAATACGATCTTGTGAAAGTTTCCCTAGATGATTCCATGCTTAAGTATTCAATTGATAAGGCAAAAGAGGATATCCTGAAATGCTTCCCCGGATTATCTCTGGACTTCTCAGATGCAACTTCTTCCTACATGGTTTGCTATAACGGCGCTCCTGCAGGAATTTTCATCGGAAAAGAGACTTCTGATAACAATCTGGATATTCTTTTGGACTATTCGCTTCCTGAGTACAGAGACTTCTCAATCGGAAAGTTTCTTTTCTCGAAGCTTCCTGCAGAGGGAATTTCAACCCTCACCTACAACGGTCCGGATGAACATCACAAAGACTACTTAAACAAATACGGATTTGTTAAAAAAGATAACAGCTATATAAAGACTTTCTGAACTGATATCAGTTCATGGTTCCGGGATCGGACATCATTTTGATAGTCTCGATATCATTGGCTGTAAGCTTAATGTTTGATTCTATCTTCTTGCCATCAGGAGTTGTAACTGTAACGCCAAGAACAGTTCCTTCCTGAAGGGCATTGTCTTTAATTGCCATCAGGAACGGTACAAACTTGGGATGATCCTGCTGAAAAGTCTGTATTCTTTGCTGTATTTGCATAAACATCATTGGATTCATATTCATATTTTTGTCACCTCTGCTAAAATTTAGCATAAAAGTTGAGCGAAATCAAATTTTTTTATTTTCCTTTAGTCTATAATGACATACGCATTGAAAATGTATGCGCTTACAAAAGAGATAAAACCGTTGTTTTAAGGAGGAAAAATAAATGTACGGATTTGGTGATATGATCCAAAAGCTCAAACAGGACCCAAAGACTATTGTATTCCCTGAGGGTTCAGATCCACGAATTCTTGAGGCCGCTTCAAGACTTCTTGCCGGAAACTTCATTAAGCCTATTCTTCTCGGAAATGTAGACGAGATCAATAAGTCTGCTGAAGACGCTGGTTACAACATCCGCGGCGCACAGATAATCGATCCTGAGAACTATGACAAGTTCGATGAGATGGTTGATGCTTTCTGCGAGCTCAGAAAGAGCAAGGGAATGACACCTGAGAAGGCAATCCCTATTCTTAAGCAGACCAACTACTTCGGAACAATGCTCGTTAAGATGGGACTTGGCGACTGTCTTCTCGGAGGAGCAACATACTCAACAGCTGATACTGTTCGTCCTGCTCTCCAGATCATCAAGACAAAGCCTGAGAACACAATCGTTTCATCATGCTTCATCCTTGTTCGTCCATCTGCTACAGGTGATAACGAGGTTATCGCTATGGCAGACTGCGGAATCAACATCAATCCTAATGAGGATGAACTTGTTGAGATCTGTGGCGAGACAGTTAACTGTGCAAGACGTTTCGGCGTAGATCCTAAGGTTGCTTTCCTTTCATTCTCTACAAAGGGATCAGCCAAGGACGACACAGTAACCAAGATGCAGAACGCTACCAAGAAGGCTCAGGAGAAATATCCTGATATTCCAATCGACGGAGAGCTCCAGTTCGATGCAGCTGTATCTCCTCGCGTAGCTAAGCAGAAGGCTCCCGGTTCACCTGTTGCAGGCCATGCCAACACCTTCATTTTCCCTGATATCAATGCCGGAAACCTTGGTTACAAGATTGCTCAGAGAATGGGTAACTTCGAAGCTTACGGTCCTATTCTTCTTGGACTCAACGCTCCGATAAACGACCTTTCCCGTGGCTGCAATGCTATCGAAGTATATTCAATGTCAATTATTACAGCAGCTCTTGCGTAAGATCACATATTTGAACATAAAAAGAGTAGTCACAACCGTGACTACTCTTTTCTTTTTCTTAAGTATTGTTAGCATGACGACGCTCGTGATTCTTGTAAAATTGAGCCTTGTCCTTGTACATATCTTCATCTGCCGCTGAAATGACTTTATTTATTTCTTTTGAACTTCTCGACCACTTGTATCCAATAGCAACGGATATTCCCTTTGATTTGTCCTTAAGCTTGTCTACGAGTTCTTTAAACTTATCCTCCTGTATATCGGGAACTATAGCTACAAACTCGTCCCCTCCGATCCTGTAGCAATACTTTTTCTTGAAAACCATGCTGACAATCTCGGAAGTGTCTTTTATCAGTTTGTCTCCTGCCTGATGGCCCTTATCGTCATTAATTGATTTAAGCCCGTTGATATCAGTGTAGCATACTCCGACAGGAACCGACATTTCGGACAAAAGAAGAACTGTCTGGTTAAGAGAATATCTGTTACCGAGCTCAGTCAGAGCATCATGCCCTCCAAGGAACATAAGCTCTTTTGTAAGGTCGTTGTTTCTGATCTGTCCGGCTATAAACGCCGAAACCGTCTCCATCATCTCTTCTACATTGACCTGAATCTCCAGCGAATGATTATCCACTACCAGGAATCCCATAAGCCCGTCTTTATCCTTTAGTGTTGTCACCATAAACCTGGAAATCTTACCTGCCAGAAACTCATTGTACAGATCGGGATTGGCATCTTGTATGACCGTCACATCCGGCATCTGCAAAACACTTCCTCCCTCAAGATCCCTGAGCCAGATTTTGACCATGTCAGCCTTTTCAAAAACTTTTTTGGACGGAAGCTCCGTTGAACATGATTTACTTACCCATTCAATGATCTCTTTTATCGAATTATTCCCATGCTCCGTCCTGACAACATAGACGCGATCAGCTTCCATAGTCTGACCAATTTTTCTGAGAACTCTTTTTATTCCCTTGTTAAAGTCAGGAGTAGAAATTGCCTTGGCACATTCAATTACCAGCTTATTGGTGTTTGTTTTAAAGGTCTGCGTCATCTCATTTTTCTTATCGGCGGTAACATCATGGATGATAAAGGCGCAAAAACCTTTCTGATAAACCGGAACAACCCAAAACTCAAACCATTTATTATAACGGCTGTTATATGTTCTGTTTATAGATGACTGCCTGAGAACAGCAGCCTGATAGCTGAATTTGATCCAGTCCTCATCCTGATTGGTGACAGTCTGGTAGAAGGTATTGCCAACAAGTTCAGCCGCCGGCCGCCCTACGAGCTGTGCGTACTTCTCATTTACATACAGAAATAACATATCCTTAACAGTCCCAAACGGATCAGTAAGAACTTTAAATATACAGCATGCATCCGGAAGGTCTCTTAACATATAGAGAACATCATTAGCAGTAAATTCGGTATCCGTGGAATATCCAATTTTTCCTTCGCTGTTAACCTCAGACATATTGTCACCTCGTAAAATGAGTCAACTTATAAATTGCCAATTTTATTATACTACAAAAGTTAATTTTATTATTATCTATTTTTAATACATGATTTTTCGCAATATGATAATATTAAGTTATTATGGAGGAATGTCATGCGCAGAAACAGAAACGTTTTATCAGTACTAATCTCATTATGCTTATGCCTTTCCCTTGTAGGATGCACATCTTCTAACAATTCACAGTCTGCATCCTCATCATCCAACGGAAAAACTATAACTATTGCAGCCCGCGACGGTTCTCACGCAGATGTTATCAACGCCGTAAAAGGAAAGTTTGAAAGTGAGCACGGTTGCAAAGTAGAGGTAATCCCCCTCAGCGCAGATGATATTCACACAAACGTAATTGATGATGCGAAAAATGCAGAAGGCAAATATGACATCATTATGATTGATGACCCGTTAATGCCTGAATATATAGAAAAAAACGTACTTCTAAACCTTACACAGCTAGGATATTCTGATGACGAAGACTTTGTAGAAAAATCCAGACTGTTGGGCAAAAACCCATATCCTCTCGGAGCCACTTATGCGCTTCCCTTCTCCGGGAATGTTCAGCTTATCTTCTATAATCCCGACTTAATAGACAGCACCGATGCCCTGAATTCATGGATGGGAGTTCTTTCAACCTGTGAGAACGCAAAAGCTGCCGGGAAAAAGGGATATGCTATAAGAGGCCAGGCAGGAAACCCCATTGTATCCGATTTTCTTCCGATCCTATGGGCTTTTGGCGGAGATCTTTTTGATGAAAATAACAGAGTTATCCTGAATTCCAAAGAGAGTCGTGATGCACTGGATTTCTACTGTCAGCTGTATCAAACGGGAGATAATTATGATAAAGACGGCCTGGTAAAAGCCATTAACAATAATGAAGCTGCGATAGCACTTGGCTGGCCATCCTGGTTCATCACCGGAGATGGTGCATCCGCATCTATCGCTCAGATTCCCGGTAAGGTCTACGTCATCTCTGAGACCTATGCAACCGGAGAAATAGGCAACTGGTTGCTGGGCGTAACCACAAATTCCAAAAATCCGGACCTGGCGCTTGAACTTGCCATATATCTGACCAGCGCCGATGTGCAAAGAGAGGCTATTGATCACGGCGGAATACCGACAAGAAAAAGCGTGTTCAAGGATCCTTCAATAATTGCACAATATCCGTACTTCGAACAGATTTACAGCGGCACCAACAACTCCCGAGTAAGGCCCCGAACCACCAAGTGGTCTGAAATAGAGGACGTGTTCGGAGAAGAACTTGTAAAATGCATTGAAGGAACTCAATCCGTTGACGATACGATCAGAAATTCTCATAAAGCAATCTCTGAACTTATGAATGAATAATCAAGACATTCTCGCAGCAAGCTCCCAAAACGTCACGGCGCTTGCTGCTGCTACGTTCAGAGAGTCTACTCCGTGTGACATCGGAATTTTAACAACGTAATCACTGGATTCGATTGTCCTTTTTCTAAGCCCTTCACCCTCGGTTCCCATGATTATCGCAATTTTATCTTCGCTTCCAAGGGTCTTGTCATCTATACCAACAGAAGTGTCAACCAATGCCATAGCTGCTGATTTAAATCCCAATCTATGGAGAATGCTTATTCCACCTTCATACCACTCATCACCGATAAAAGTCCATGGTATCTGAAAAACAGTTCCCATACTTACTCTTATAGCCCTCCTGTAGAGTGGATCGCTGCATCCGCTCGTTAGTATCACACCGTCAATATTAAGCGCAGCTGCGGATCGAAATATCGCACCTACATTTGTTGGATTTTCTACATCTTCCAGAACCACAATTCTCCCGGCTCCCTTAAATAATTCTTCGGGAGATGAGAGTTCTTTTCTCCTCATAGCGCAAAGCGCCCCTCTGGTCAATTTAAATCCGATTATCTCGGACAATATATCCTGTGTTGAAACATAGACCGGAATATCCCCAAGTCTGGGAAGGATCTCTTCCATCTCACCTTTAAGAAGATTGTCTTCTACAAGCGCTGATACAGGTTCATATCCGGCATCCAATGCCCTTACAATAACTTTAGGGCTTTCCGCGATGAAAAGCCCTAATTCTGGTTCATATATTCTTTTTAACTGATTTTCATTTAAGGAATTATATATTGTGACTTCTTCACAGTTTAAGTCCTTAAGTGTAATGATATTGCTCATTTTCCTCCGGTATTAAAACGATGATTCCAACTCATTTTTCAACTCTATTATAGACTTTCCCGTCCTCCTTGCAATACCGGCAAGATCGTCATACTCAAGTTTTTCACGCTTTATGCCGTGTCCGTATGATTTTTTTACTCTTATCTCGCCGTATGGAGTATCAATCTTCTTGATTTCTCTTAGCATGGTGTATCTGTTGTATGTCTGCTCACGAACGCCAAGGGTCGTCGTATACTTAAACATTGCGTTTAATAATTTTTCTTTATCATCTTCGTTGCACAGGCATGTAAGCAGGAATCCGAGACGATTCTTTTTCATATCAATTGATATTGTATAAACGTCCAGAGCGCCTTCTTCGAACAACATCTCTGTTGCAAAACCAAGCTCCTCACCGGTCATATCATCTATGTTGCATGACAGCTCAATTATATTCTCTGCTTCTTCAGAGGAAACACCAATCATAGCCCTTACACAGTTTGCCTGTTCAAAATCCTTTTTACCCATACCATATCCGATTTTCTCAACAGTCATGACCGGCTGTGCGCCAAAATCAAAGGCAAAATACTTGACCAGAGCAGCTCCTGTAGGTGTACATAACTCTCCTACAAGCTTTTCGGGTGAATATGTAGGTATCCCTTCCAGCAAAAGAGCTGTTGCAGGCGCAGGAACAGGAAGTATCCCATGAGCACATTTCACCTGGCCATTTCCGACATTTATCGGAGATACAATGACCTTATCGGGATCCAGCTCATGAAGCAGGTAACAAACAGCTGTAATATCTGCTATAGCATCTTTTTCTCCGACTTCATGGAAGTGAATCTGAGAAATAGATTCTCCATGTACTTTACTTTCAGCCTGCGCAAGAAGCTGGTACACTTCTCTTATGTCACTCTTAATCTCTTTCGAAATATTAAGTCCTTCTATAATTTCTTCAATATCATCAATTGAATTGTGACTATGGTGCTCATGATCGTGATGATGCTCATGGTCATGATGGTGTTCGTGTTCATGCTCATGTTCGTGGTAATGTTCATGGACATCTTCAGAAATCTCTTCTACACCATCTACAAGAACAGAGATGTGGTCACCCAATATTCCGCATTTTTTGACCTGATCAAGCTTGTAAACAACATTAGGTACATTTATGGCATTTAAAGCCTCTATAACGCTGTTTTTATCTTCAAACAGGCCAAGTAACGCCGACGCCATCATATCGCCCGCAATACCCATCTTACATTCCAGATACAGTGTTTTCATAGCATCTACCCTTTCTACTTAATCTTCAATCACCACGTTGTTCAATACTACGCCTTTTCCCTCGATAATATGTGCTTTTCTGCCGCCACAGGAAGGGCACAGATATCCGTTTTCTTTTGACGGAAAATACTCATTACCGCATTCTTCACATAAAGCCTTTACCGGGACTTCAACGCATATAAGCTCTGCTCCCTCTATTATTGTTCCCTTTGCTGCTTCAGGGAAATACTTGTGCATATAATAAGGCATTACACCACTTGTTTTACCAATGTATACCTCAATGCTCTTCACCTTTTTTGCCTTGTTCTCCGTAGCTACATCCACTGCCATGGATACCATTCTGGCAATGTAACTCATTTCATGCATTAAATGCTCTCCGTCTCAATTTTCATATTTTATTATCATTTTATTACAATTTAATTGATTGTGCTTTATTTTTTGCCGATAATATTATAAGGAGGTGTGATATGGCTCACAATGTCGTTATAACTTGTGTTGGATGTGGTCGTTCCTTTACTGCTCGTAACAGCATGAATCCATTCTGCTGCAAAACCTGCAAAATACGATATTCATACCACTACACGTTTAAGTGTCGTGAGTGTCGCAACGCTTCCTGTGAAGTCAGAAATAATGCTTTAGCTGGTTGCGCTACTGATTGCCCGAATTTGAAGTGGGCTCCTTAAATTTATGAATATAGCAAATCCGCGGTTTTTGCCGCGGATTTTTATATGTTATATAACATTTATATGATATATTACTTGCCTTGCAAATGAGTTATAAACTGCTGGGCAGTTCTTCCGGAAACGCCTCCATGACTGAGTTCCCACCTGTCTGCCTCAAGTCTTAATTCGGCTTCATCCATCTCAATTCCGTTTCTCTCAGCCAAAACCTTAACAATATCATAAAATTCCTGCCTTGAAGGCTTATAATAGCCAATCGTCACACCGAACCTGTTGGCAAGTGACAGCTTCTCTTCCATGGTATCGGATCTGTGAATGTCTCCGTCCTGCTCAATATCTCTTCTGTCCTTCCATGTCTCTTTGATCAGATGACGTCTGTTAGAGGTTGCATAGATAAGTATATTGTCAGGTTTAGTCTCCACTCCGCCTTCAATAACAGCTTTCAGGAACTTATAGTCTGATTCATCCTCCTCAAAAGAAAGATCATCCATGTAGATAATGAATTTATAATTCCTGTTCTTAATCTGAGCAATAAGCTGTGAAAGCATACGGAACTGATACTTGTAAATCTCTATCATTCTCAGTCCCTCGGAATAAAACTCGTTGACTATAGCCTTAATGCTGGTAGATTTACCGGTTCCACTGTCGCCAAAAAGTAATACGTTGTTAGCTTTTTTACCCTCTACAAAGGCCTTGGTGTTTGCAATAAGCTTCTCTTTTTGAAGCTCATATCCTACCAGGTCGTTTAGAACAACAGCATCCATATTGTTAATTGGATTAAACTCCACCTTGCCTTCGGGAAGTTCTCTGATTCTAAATGCCTTATTCAAGCCGAATTCACCGACTCCAATCCTCTTGTAGAATGAGGTTACGGTATCAAAAAACTCATCGTCGGATTCAGTTTTTTCAAGGCTTTCACTAAGCGCTTTTACCTTTTCACTGACGTTGCCGTTATACATAAGTTCCGGCTTATCTATAGCCTTGTAATTCGTGATGCAGCTGAAACAGTCAATTCCCAGTGACTTCTCCAAATCACTGAAATCAAAATCAAAAAGCTCCTTAAACGCATGAAAATCATTGATTGCAAAGTGGTTGACACTTCCATCCTTGCTTCCAACCTTCTCGCACGTAAGACTAAATGGGTTCTCATCCATGATCAAAAGATAAGTAAGATAATTATGCCAGAGATTCTTATCAAAAGCACAGGATGTACCAAGCTCCAGAAGACGTTTGACCTGTCTGTAGCATCTCGTGATCAGATCTTCTTTGGAATAATTTCCACTGTGAAAATCCTTATACACATTTGAGAGCTGCATAAGGATAGAATCCACTGGAAGATCCCCATATATCAGCAATTTAGCGACTATCTGCTCCATTAACTCCTCCACAAATTACATATATGTTATATATCATAAATAAAGATTTTTAGTTCTCAAGCAGCTTCTTTTCAAGTTCCTCAAAGTTATAGTCCGTGCGTTGAACAAAATTATTGTACGAAGTGCTTTTTGAAGCTTTAGGCCTGGACTCGGTATTATAATATCCCTTTTTAATGCAATCCTTGATAAAAGCAATCGGAACATCTATATCTGTACCGTAATTCTGCATATACTCGTATGCTTTCTTTATCTTGGAAATATCATAATCTGCAGACTCGGCTATTTCTCTTATCTCTCTGAGTTTGAAATCATCGTGCATCAGATCGATAAGTTCATCTAAAATCTCATCTCTGTTAGCATGTACAATAGGCACTGATTTAGGCGCTTCTAAATCCTTCTTAGTAACAAAAAACCTGATCCCGACAGCCTTACGACCATTTTTAATAGGCTCGTAATCAACTATAAGACTTGTTTTACTGTTAAGCTCATCCTTCGCCTTTTGAAGAACATTTCTGTTAAATATCTTGAATTCTTTATATTTAGTCTGTCCGGTTTTTTCTGCCAGCTCGTCTATCCTGTCATAATCAGGAAATTCCTTCTCAAGCTCGGCCTTCATCTCTTTGCTTCCACCAGAATTGATGATTCCAAGCTCCAATTTAAGCTCAGGCAACAGATATTCAAAAACCATATCTCCGTGTTTCTTGGTAACCGCTGACTGATAATCGTAAGCCGACTTGAGCATCTCATATAATCTGAGAGAATATACACTCTTAAGACTGAGAGTCTCAGCCAAACTTAGGACTGTATAATCCTTCTGTAAATTTACGATCTTATCGGTAAGTGAGTTATTATATCTAAGAGTAAGTGTTCCGTTTTTAAAAGAAGCATCGGTAACAACCTGATGAGCCTCAATCTTGCCATTTTCCTTATCCTTCATAAGAAGGTTCCAGTCAAAAATGGTAGCGCCCTTAATCTGCCTGTCACAGAGAGCCTCTATATGCTCATAAAGTGAACCGGAACTGGATTTAAACATTTTTCTGAGATCAGTTCCATATATAGTCGCAACAACATTATTGGTCTCATCAACATGAATATGCTGCATTCCTATAGCAAATAACTTCTGGCTAAGAGCAGTTCCCTTACCCATCGCATTTATAAGTTCATTGGATTTTTTGTAGCTCTTATTAACTATGAGCTGCTCTCTCTTTTCTTTCTGCATTCTTAATCCGGTTCCTTTTTTGTTCACCTATTGATATAATAAGATGTTCCCATTTATTACACCTATTGGGTTTCTCGGTTAAAATAACATTCCCTTTTTATAAACCTTATCTTTATTATATTCCCTTTTTTGTCACTTACAAGCTTTTTCTCACAATATTTTGTATGTATTTCCTCAATTTACCACTATTAATTGTTGCCTAATGCAGTCAACATCTGAGATTCCCTATTTGTACACCTTTCGAAAATAAACGTTCCCTTTTTGTCACCTTAGACCATAATAGTCAATTCAAATCGATCAATATTATGCCCTTTTTAATCACCTTTAACTCCCTTTTACATTCCCTAATCTAGTTATTTATTTTAAAGCCGCATGTTTCCTGTAGATTTAATGATATACGATCATATTCTCATTCCCTTTTTAGTCACCTTTGCTTCCTTTTTTGATTACCTTTCGGATTTGAACCTGAATTATGGTCCCTTTTCTTTGATTTAGATCTTATTTGTGAGTCTCATATCACTTATTTATTCAACACGGTAAGATACATTCAAATTCTTATATAGGCCTTTTAAGCAATATTCAGGGCATATTTTTTCATTCCCTTTTACATCACCTTTCCATTCCCTTTTTGGTCACCTATTACTCTCTTCCGCTCTGAAATACCCTATTTATCAGCATTTTACAAATTGTGATATTTGAAATACTTATATTCCCTTTTCGGTCACCTATTATCCCTTTTTATTATCTTTATGTCCCTTTTATGTTCCCCTATCGTGCAGTCCTTCATCCCTTTTATATTCACGGCTTATTCCCTTTTAGAACACCTTAGAACCCCTTTTTTATTACTACTCGTGCCCTTTTTGGTCACCCTGATTGGCTATAAATGGCATTATTACTGGCTTTTTGATGGATGCTAATTAATAACAATTGTATGTTTTATAAATAAAATAAATAAACACCGGTTTGTCAGGAGAAACATATCTGAGATTGAAAGTGTATAAAACAATCTTTTTTGAAAAAACAATAGACTTCCTGTTTCAAAATAAGAAATAAATTTTGATGGAAAAATTATTGATTTTAGATTAGCCAGGAAAGAAATCAGAAAAGTGAATAAGAACAAGAAATGAGAACAGGAAATAAAAGAATAAAAAGAATAAAAAGAATAATTTAATTTAACCCAAGAATATAACAATTTATATCAAATTTGAATATTTAAAATTATATTTAATAACAGCAGAAATCAATTAAATTATAAATATTATATTTAATTTAGATATAAAGTGATGATACAGATGATTACTAAAAAAGTAACAACAGATATTAAAAATTGCTGAATGAATTAAATAAAATTAGAGATGTATAAAAAGAAAATATTATGGAATATAGAAAATAACAAATTGACAGATTTTTAAATTGTATAAAATTGAAAGATGACTATTCCGGTCATAATTCATAAATGCAATATCGATAATCGAAATAAGTATGCCAATAAATTAAAAACAATATTAATTATATGCTTTAAATAGCATAAACACTAAATAGATAACGAGTGATATATAATACAAAATAGTGATTTATATTTATTGGACATGCAATTAAACTTGCAATTTGAATACCCTATCATTCAGGTGTTTAATGTAAATCCTCAAAACCCCCTAAAATACTCAACTTAAACGATATCTGTTGATTTGCAGATCGATTGCATCTTATTGATTTTCTAGTTAATAATTTCTTTATAATTTATTAATCAATATTTAAATCATTTCCTGAGTAGATATTCCAGTATGAAGCTCCTGAAAAGCTAATACAATGTAATATGATTAATAACGCTCATTTTATTGATATAAATTAATAAAATACTAGAATTTTTTGATCTTTTATTAAATAAGTAAGCTGATAAGGAATACTTATGCTGATCCAGATCTTCTAAAGGGCCTGGAGTAGATCAATTAGAAAAACTCTCGCAAAAACACATATATATTAAATATAAAATATATGCTACATATGATATAAATAGAATAGCTAAAATATAACATATACTACATAAATATTATATCATACGCATATAAAAAATACAACAAATATAAAATCAATAACATAAATAAAATATATTTAATATAACAGATATTTTAAACATATAAAAAATAAAAGAAATATAACATATATAATACAATTTAAATATACACATTATAAAAGATATATAATATAAAGAACATAAATAAAAAGAATAAAACATTAAATATATTGATTAAATATAGAATATAAATGATACATAAAATATAAACAATATATGATATATAACATACATAACATACATATGATACATCAAATATTTATGCAATATAATAATTCAAGAACTAAATGTTATATTGACAAAAAGATATATAATATAAATAAACAATATATGATATATGATATTTAACATCAATTTACTAAATCTAACACTATATATGATATATAACAAGATAGTTTATTAAAGAAATGATGGGCTTGTTGTCAGTTTTAAGCCTAAAGATCCGGAAGAGTCAAAAACCTAGTAAAATAGAGGTTTTCAGAGCGTATAAATATATAACATATATAACATTTTGGGCAAAAAATGACTGGAATATTACAGAAAAACAGGATTATCACAATACGTATCAGAATGTATATTGGATAAATTCATCTCCTGGCCAGCAAGATGATAAATGAAACAAACATGCACTAGTGGATATATGAAATAAATAAAATATATAACATATTTAATGTGCAAAATCAAATGAGATAAATTATATATAAAGTAACAAATATAAAACATATATATCATACATAACCGGAGCAAATTAGTTGCCTATAATATAGAGAATATATATTAAATAAGATATATAACATTTAAAATAGAAAAGATGATATATAACATAAATAAACTATATGATACAGAATTCAATCGCATAACACATATAAGTTATATAACATATACATATAAAATATAATATATTCAACATATTACATATTGAAACTAAATACCCAGCATTATATAATATTATAGGATTAAGAATGTATAAAATTTATAACAGATATATGTTATATAAGTTTGGGAGGAATCATGCGAATTGTAGCTTTTAGTAATCAGAAAGGCGGAGTTGCGAAGACTACTTCGAGCTATGCCTTAGCAGTAGGACTTGCGAATAGGGGGTATAAAGTACTTGTTGTAGACGCTGATCCACAGGAGAATTTGTCTATGACAGCAGGTATTGACCTTAATGAAATTGATCCGGATCCTGAAGATATTGATGCACTTACACCTGAGCAGCAGGAATATTTCTTCAAAAACGTTCCTGCTAAGCTTTTTGAAGTAATGAAGGGTGAAAAGGATATAAATCGTGCAATTATTCCTATTGGAGAGAATCTGGACCTTATAGTGGGAGGAATTGATCTTGCTTCAGCAGATATGACATTTGGAGCTCTGGGACGTGAAAGACTTATCAGGGATGCGTTCGGTAAGCTGAATAAAGACTATGATTTCTGCATTTTTGACTGTAGTCCTGCACTTGGCGTTGTTCTTATGAATATATTAACAGTAGCAGATGAGGTAATAATACCGCTGGAGCCCGGCGCTTATTCTCTTCAGGGATTATCCAGACTATATAAATTTATAGATCAGATTCATGATTTTACTAATGACAAGCTTAAAGTAGACGGAATTCTTGTTACTAAGGTCAGAAATACAGCCAATTCCAAGATTTGGATCAATGATATAGAGGAAAAGGCAGAATTACTCGGAACTAAGGTGTTTAAATCCAAGATTAGACTGAATGTATCCGTTGAGGAAGCACAGACAATGAAGATGGATATATTTGAATATTCAGGTGGTTCAGCAGCTGCAAGAGACTATGATGATTTCATTGATGAATTCTTGGAGGAGGATGAGTGATGGCAAGTAAAGCAAGTATGTTGAAGCAGGGTGCCAATAAAACCGGTAAGGGATTATTTGCAGGAATGTCAAGACTTGATGCTAGAGAAGAAGCGGCTTCTGTTAATGTTGAAGTAACAAACGATATTGTAAAAGAAGAAAAAGTGACTGAAAAAGTCAATGTTCCTGAGAAAGAAGAAACCCCGGTTAAGGTTGTAGAAGTTCCTATTGCAGAACCTGAAGTAGAAGTCCCTGTAGTTCAGGAACCAAAGCCCCAAGCACCTGCTATTGAAGAAGAACAAGTTCAAGACGAAGTTATTAATAACAGAATTAATAAACCTGAAAAAGCAGAGAAAAATGACAATCAGACAAAAAGTGCCAGCAGATATGAGAAAGAGAAGTTCCTTCTTCTTGATATCAGAGGTTATAGAGATTATGTAGAACATATGGCAAAAGCTGCTAATATGTCTGCTACAAAATACATTAGAATGTTGATCCAGCAGGATATGGACAAAAATAACGATATTTACCTTGCTCACAAGGCTTTGGAAGAAAAGCTGAGAGGAAGGTCGGGAAATTAAGAAAAACGTCTAAAATCGCCTTTAAATGCATTAAAAAGCCCTCGGACAATTGTCCGAGGGCTAATATTTTCTCTTAAATTATTTCTTCTTGCCGTTAACAGCATCCTTAAGAGCCTTGCCAGCTTTGAATTTAGGAACTGTAGCTGCAGGAATCTTAATAGCTGCGCCAGTCTGAGGATTCTTACCTGTTCTAGCAGCTCTCTTAGCTGTCTCGAATGTTCCAAATCCTACAAGCTGAACTTTACCTTTTTTCTTAAGCTCTTTTGATACAGCATCTGTGAAAGCCTTAACAGCCTTCTCTGAATCCTTCTTTGAAAGACCAGTCTCTTTTGCAATAGCATCAACAAGTTCTGTTTTATTCATGGTATAATACCTCCCTCAAAATGAGAATTTTTACTACAAAAAAGATTGTACACCTTGTTTTGGGCATTCTCAATAGATTAAACACGAAAAAATGCCAAAAATCATAGTGATTTTTAGTGCACAATTCTGAAAAAGCGCTAAACTATTGACTTTTTACAAAAAGAGTATTATAAATTCAGATTTTTTCTACTGTTTGGCGATACAGCTTTGTGAAATAGTAGGTTGAAAGGGCTAGTGAAGCAATCTCAGCAATGGGAAATGCGAGCCAAACGAGATTTATGTTGTTTGTTTTTGATAAAAGCCAGGCGGCAGGTATTAAAACAACCAGCTGTCTTCCGACAGATATGATCAAAGAGTAAATACTCTTCGAAAATGCCTGGAATATAGAACCCATGGTTATACACAGGCCGGCTACAGGGAATGACAGACATATAATACGAAGTGCAGGGATTCCGATTTGCAACATGTCCGGTTCAGCATTAAATATACCCAGAAGTGTTCCGGGAATCGTAAAGAATGTAATTGTACCGATCATCATGATGGAAAGAGCAAGTACCAAGGCAAATTTGAGTGCCTCTACAATTCGAGATTTACTCTTTGCACCGTAGTTGTAAGCCAATACAGGAATCAGACCGTTGTTGAGACCGAATACCGGCATAAAGAAGAAGCTCTGTAACTTGAAATATATGCCAAATACAGCTGTGGCCAAAGGAGAAAGAGTAATGAGAATCTTGTTTAAAAGATAAGTCATTACTGAGCCGATGGACATCATTAGTATTGACGGAACACCAACATAGTAGATGTCTTTTATAGTTTCAAGCTCCGGATGAAGGATCTTTTTCATGGAAAAGACAATTTCCTTGTTGAAGTTCAGATTGCAGAAAAGACCAATGGAGGCGCCGATAAACTGACCCAAAACCGTAGCGTATGCAGCTCCTGCGACACCGAGTTCCGGGAACGGGCCAATACCAAAGATCAGGAGCGGATCAAAAATAATATTGATGATAGCGCCTGTGGCCTGAGAAATCATACTGTAAATAGTTTTACCGGTGGACTGAAGCAGTCTTTCAAAAGTCATCTGAAAGAATATTCCTGCAGAAAACAAGCAGATAATCCTGAGATATTCAGTGCCGAATTCCATGATAAGTCCGCTGTTATACTGAGAAGCAATAAACGGACGTGCAAAAAACAAACCAATAATAAAGAACAATACAAAATTAAAAAATGTCAAAAAAAGTCCACAGTTAGCAGCAGAATCGGACTTGTCGAATTTCTTTTCGCCAAGTGAACGTGAAAGAAGAGCATTGATACCTACACCTGTTCCGGAGCCAAGGGCAATCATCAGGTTCTGCATGGGAAAAGCAAGAGTAACAGCTGTTATTGCTTCAGTGGCGTTATTTGGTATACGTGCAACGAAAGCACTGTCTACAACGTTATATAGTGCCTGCACAAGCATAGAGATCATCATGGGCAGAGACATGGATATAATCAGTTTTTTGACGGGCATTACGCCCATTTTGTTTTCCTTGTTCATAAATTACTATTTCCTCGCATATTGTATTCCGAAAGAGAAGTATAACATGTATATATAATATAGACTAGCAAAAGAACATTGAATGGGATAATATAATAAAAAAGACCTTTTTAGTGACTGTATTATTGTGAAGGAGACTATATGCGTAAAAGAGTACTTATAGCTGATGATACTACACTGATGAGAGAAATGATTAGGGGTGCTTTGCCGGCTGAGGATTATCAGATTGTCGGAGAGGCTACTTCCGGAGATGCGGCCATAGAGCTTTACAAGGAAACCAAGCCCGATGTAATGCTTTTGGATATAAATATGCCCAAGATGAACGGCATAGATGCCCTTACTGAGATCATGAAGATAGATCCTAATGCCAAGGTTATTATGTGTTCGGACCAGAAGTAT
>JAEEGF011512119.1_pt1 | contig 88132 bp, 62 predicted proteins | sample 9134171 | NCBI WGS metagenome assembly JAEEGF01 (sample SAMN16246542, study PRJNA631951) | gut metagenome | biome: gut microbiome; feature: rumen; material: AP-attached | host: Bos | place: Iran: Karaj | collected 2018-10 | reverse complement strand
TTGACGATCCCGCTCCCGGCGGAGCCGACATCACTTCCAAAGTGAACGGCCAGATCGTTAAGACCGCCAGCGGCTACGAGTTCACCGCGAAGCTGCCCAAAGAGATCTTCACCATCACCGACGTTGCCGGCGCTGACGCTTTCGTGTACGGCCAGGACGACCTGTACTTCGGTATGTTCCTTGTCGCTGGCGGCGGCGGACTGACCAACCAGGCGACCGCTCCCGGTTCTGACTGGACCTGCAAGGGACTGAACCTGAACGAATACGTTTTTGAGGGACAGCCTGAGCCTGCCACCCAGCCTACCACCGGCGATATGACCGTGGCAATGTTCGCAGTCATCGCTGTTCTTGCCCTCGGCGCAGCCGTAGTCTTCGCCAAGAAGAGAGCATTCTGATCCGCGTCAATTTCCGGATCTGAACGGACTACTCGATAAAAACGCAGCCGGGCTCGATGGCCCGGCTGTTTTTTATGAATATTGGTAAATGTGGCTATCTGCTGAGATCACCCGATTTTAGCAAGAAGTTCCGCTTTTTTGGAAGAGAACTCTTCCTCAGTAATAATATCTGAATCGTATAATTCTTTGAGCCGTTTGATCGAATCGAATATATCGTCTTTGTCGATTTCTTTTGCCTGACGTTTTGCTTGTATAGATTCTTTTGCATGAGAGATCCATCCGGTGAGATTGTCTTTTGCCTTATTGAAACCCCGTGACAATTTTTCTTTCAAAATGTTTCGCTTCTTGACAGGTTCTGTATTTGAAATCTCATCTTCGGCTTCAGGCAGTGCCTCCGTTTCGATAGCTACTATATCGGCGTTGAATTCCTCTTCAGAATAATCGAAACACGCTTTATCCATAGTCTTTTGCAGCCTTATCGCCATAGGCATCATTGTTGCAAAATTTAACGTTCCTGAAACGACTCCTCCTATGACAGGTATTGCTTTAGAGACTCCGTTAGACAGAGTCTTTTTGGTGATATTAACACCAAGAGCTTTTGCTGTTTTTTTCAGCACCGGATACCATGCCGTCTTTGTAAGCGCAGTATTCATTATCTTCTTAGCGGCTGTTTTTGATGCCTGTACCGAGAGAACTCTTACGCAGGATGACGCGCCTGAAACGCCGAACATCACGCCGCAATACAGCAGAAACTGATTCTTGATCTTTTCGTCGTCAACAGTTTCGTTTACCCATAGATCCTCCGCTCCGTAAAGATAGGCAATCTCCTGGGCAAGCCTAAGGGCGAATCCGAAAAACTGAAGAATATCTGCAGGTATAGTTCCAATGGCGGCATAACCGCCGGGCAATCCAAGAGAGAACGACGCCAAGGAGGAAGCACTCGTCCTTTCCAGTATCAATCGGGTAGTTTTCTTTTTTAGCGTTTCCCGGTCAATCCCTACCACGATTGGATTCTCGGTAACGATTTCATTCAGGCAAGGGCTGTCATTGAATTGCTTTGTAAGAAAATGTTTACGGTTTACCTTGACTCCGGGTAATGTGATCACTTTTGAAATGATCGATTCTATCGTATAATTTTTAGCCTCTTTCAGTTCCTCGTTCATCAGAGCCTCCTAAATTGGGTGATAAAAATAGTGCCAAGCGTTTTTACTCGCGTTCGATCTAATTAAACTCCGTGAAAAGTGACAATGATCTTTGATTCCGGATCGTAAATTTCTCCCCCGAATGAGATCTCCTCACCTTCGACTATTATAGATTCTACCGTACCTGGTTTTATTGGCGATCCATATTTAAGATCATGCAGATTAACACTTGTAAAATTTTTGAATCCTGTGTTTTCAAGCGCAGTTAGAACCGCAGCAACGTTTCTTTCATCGAAGGGCTCCAGCCATTCCGGAAAGACTATTCCGCCTTTCCTCAGTCGTTTGGAAACAGCCTCTTTTTCCGGAAGTACCTTAAAAACCAGATATGCTCCGCCTGCGATAACCGGTGCGCAAACGAACATAACAAACATCAAAGTGTGTGCCCAACCAGGCATGTTTTCGTCGTTAGCTTTTATAAAAGTCAGAGAAACCGCGACAAATAGGAGGATCACTGAGACAACAAGCCAGACAATGGTTAGAACTTTGCGAAATAAAGAGCCTTTTTCTGACATTTCGATCTCGTGCATTTTTACCATACGGTCCGTCTCGGCCTCTTTCAGTTTCGCCTCATCATAATGCCGGTATATGAATTCGTTTTCATTATTTACTATGATCCTGCTTCCGCAAAATGTGCAGAAATACTGATTTCTTCCTGCTTCAACAGGGAAATTTGCGCCGCAAGCCGGACATAATAGAGTTTTGATTGTCGTTCCCATAATTATATATTATCCGTTCTCCTAGATAAGCTTAAAACGGCCCGTCAGATATATTCATCAGGCCGCTGATAATTTTCATCAACCTGCAAAAGAGACGCTGAAATCGTATCTCCAGTTGGTGTAATCCGGGAGTGACAAAGCACCGGCTGTTGTCTTGATCTCAAATACTATCACGAAATCGATGCTTTTAATAGAATCGATATTGTCAAGGGTTACTCCTATCGTGTCCAGGATGTTGATGGTTTCAGGTATATTTTTGCCGTTGAATATATTGCATGCGTTTTGGATAACGATTTGACTGTCTCGATAGTTTATCTGAGCTACGACAGCGCCCAAACCGATCTTGCTTCCGACGTTTCTGTTGGAACCAAAGGCAGAAACTGATTTTTCGGCATCACTGCAAACTATAGACTTTGCCTTATCCTTGTTTGTCACTACATTATTTATATCCTGGATCAGTTTCACGTTTAACAAAGGAGCGGTTTCTTTGTTTACGATAAACTTGTCTGCCCCTTCTTTATAGACGTTTTCAAAAGTGATCTGAATGATCCTGGGATCGACAAGACCGTAGTTGCCGTCCTCTGATTTTGGAGCATATTTATTATCTTTTCCGCAGTAAGTCGGCATTAAGTCTCCCTTAACGATGTCATATTTACCTGTAATATCAGTGGTAGGAGTTTGCGCTAAGATGTGCTTTATGGGTTCGCTCTCAAGATCGACTTTGAAATTGTTTCCTTCGGAAGTATCGGTAAGCGTTTTGCTGTTTCCGAGAAATTGGAAATCGTAGTTGCCGTTGATTATCTTGTTCTGAGTGCTGATGTCGACGACGTTATGATCTTTGTCGGTAATAATTGAAGCATATACGTCAACGTTCGCAAAAAACACATAAGCCCAGTTGCCTTCCGGACGGTTAGAATCGAATTTTTCGCGCAATACCGTAGATGACACTTCTGCGGTTCCGCTGAACGATTCAAGTTCGTTCATTTCAAAATAATCTGAGGAACCGTATTGATAGTTTGTAATGATCGACCCAAGCGAAAGTTTGCCGTAAGACATGTTCGGAATGGCAAAGGTTTTCGACCATTCGGTATGTGACTCCACCTGCTCTTGGACCTTGGTTTTAACAGCGTTAATATCTATAGTGCTGGCGGTAAATTCTATTTCTTTAACCGATGATCCGTCATAGTAATACATCTGATCGATGCTGACAGGGATATAATCCATTTGTCCGATCTTGAAGATATAGTAGAAATAGTTTTCGTCAGAAAACATAGTGTAATTGTCCTGTTCGGCCAGCTTTTCGGTACTCACAGGGTTGAGAACACACTGAATAACGTAATCGTTCTTGGAGCTTTCGCCGTTATTGACGCCGGACGGATCGTCCGTTTTATTCGTTGAAGGGTTTAAGGATTTGTCTTTCCCGTTCCCCACAGAACATGAAGTCGTGATCATAGCCATCAATAATGAGAACAACAACCCCCACAACAATAATTTACTTCTTTTCATAGTAATCCTCCTTTAGATAGAACAGCAAACTGATTCAGCGCCACACATAAAATTTATGCTGACCATAAATCCTCGCATCTTGTATATGCAACAAAAACGCCAAAAAAGTTGCCTTGATAATGATAAGCGTATATAATTTATTCGTTGTTTTCCCGTGATGGCGCGGGACTGATTTCGGGGTAACGTCTATGGTAAGCGTAATTATGCCGGTCTATAAAACGGAGAGATATTTAAGGGAGGCGATCGAGAGCGTCCTTGTTCAAACGTACTCCGACCTGGACGTGATATTGATCGATGACGGATCTCCTGACGGCTGCGGCCGGATCTGCGACGAATTTGCCCGAAAAGATCCGCGCGTCCGCGTGTTTCACAACGAAAACAAAGGCGTAGCGTACGAAAAAGAATTCGGCATTGTCCGGGCAAGGGAAGCAGGCAGCGGATACGTTCTGTTTTTTGACAGCGACGACCGGATCGATCCGGATATGATCGGGCAGCTTGTCAACGCCGCCCGGGAACATAATGCGGATATCGTTGTATGCGGTTTTACGGCGGATTACGTTAATTGTTCTTCGACATATAAGTTTGAGGACCGGGTTTACGACGGGAAGCAGGCCATGGCGGCGTTTTTCCGCCGGGAGTTCAATATGATCCTGCCGAACAAGCTTGTCCGCAGCGAACTATGGGACGGTGTGACTTTCCCGGAGTCCGGGACCTATGAAGACGTTGCCACCTCTTTCAAATTGTTCGCCAAGGCGGATAAAGTCGTCAGTATCTCTCATATTGGCTATCATTACCGCCAGAGGAAGAACAGCGTCTCCCATTCCGGCTCTGTCTCCAACCTGATCGACTTTTTCCGCGCCGCATCCGATCTGTACGCCTTCTTTTTAAAATCCGAACACAACGCCGAAAAGGAATGCCATAGCAAGATGCTGCACTATTGCTCCATTCCGGTCGATCTGATATGGACCATGCGCGGCAAAAATGCCCGGGCAGAACGGCATGCGCGAAAAGAGGAACTGGACGAGATAGCGAGTTTCGTCCGTCAATATTACGCCCGCGACGTTTATAAAATGATGTCATTCCGCCGTGGCATAGTCATACGCCTTGCCAGGCACGCAAACAGGGTCTCGTTCGCGCTCGCCATAGCCCTGACAACGTTCGTGGGGTTGTTTAAGAAAAAACAGGTGTTGTACGAATAAATTATAAAATGACCTGAAAGATTCGAAAGGGGTGCTGTATTTGCCCAAAAAGATATTAATAATTATATTCTGCGCCGTATTGGCGTTGTCGCTGTGCGCCTGCGGAAGGCAGGGGACGGCCGGGAACGACGGCGTTGACGGGGGCGAGGCCCATGTGGAGCTGATGCTTCAGGTGCGCGGACTGGCGGAGGCGGCGTCGAAACAGTACGACGCGGGATTGACGTTCCAGAGCGAGTACCTGTACGGGCTGGCGCAGGCGGAGATCTCTTCGCTGCGGCTCTGCGTCGACTATGTGCTGTGGCTGAAGGGCGAAGGCGCGAACCTGGCGGAAGTCATTGGTGACGCTCCCTACAGGACCTGGGACGAGGTAGTCGGAGCCGGGCTGGGCAGTGACGCCCCGTTCTATTTCGAAGGCCTGCTGTTCAGGTTCCAGGGGGAGCAGGACAAGGCGGAAGAGTGCCTCAGGCTCGCGGGCGCCAATCCGCTTCATCAGGAACGTGATTTCTACTATCTGCGCAGGATGAGCGTGGAGGAGCTTTACGACTTGAAGGCGAAGGCGGCGGAGCTGGAGAACGAGTTGTACGGGCAATACTCTCCCCGAACCGTGCTGCTTGACACGCGCACCGGGGCCGAGTTTTCTCCGGCGTACCATCTGGCAATGGCAGGCGAAAGGGAAGGGAACGCTGCCGAGGCGGCGCAATGCGCATTGAACGCGCTGCTCGCGAGCCCCCTGACGCCCTCGCTTTACGGCAACGCCGCGGCCCTCGAACTCGAGGCGGGGAACGTTGACCTGGCGGTGGAGATATTAAACGAAGGGCTGTTCCTGGCCCCCGAAGATCCCTCCGTCAATTACGTAGCTGCGCTCTATGCGCGAGCTTCCGGGAACGACGCTTCGGCGAAAGCATTTCTGGAGACGGCCAGGGCCGGCGCCGAGGGAGACCTGCTGGACCGCATTGACGCGCTTCTGGGGCAGCTGGGAGGTTGAGTTATGAAAGATCAAACATATTATAACGTGAATATGAACGTGAACGCGCATACGAACGCGAACGCGTGGACGAATTCGAACTCGAACGCCCAAACGAACACGAAGGCGGGAACGAGAACAAGAACACACGGCGCGATCATAAAGAGAATCCTCCTGCTGTCCGCCGTATTCATCCTGCTGCTCTGCGCGCTGCCCTCATCCCGGACGGCTTCCAGCGCCATGACGCTCCAGGAACAGTTCTGGCTCCACCATCTGCGCCCCACCAACCTGCCCGGGTCCAAAGGAAAAGATTCCTACCCGGTGGAACTTGGCGTCCTGGTGGCCTCCCAGAAAGAAATAAAGCTTAAAGGCACCTGCTCCCTCGAAGGCAAACTTACCGACGAGGACCTGCTGAAGGCCATAAAAGGCGCGGCCACCAACTCAGGCTACAAGAGCCCTGAAAACGTGGTCGACGACAAGCTCAAGATAGACGAACTCAAAAACAAATTGACGTTCACCCAGGAAGAGCAGGACCGCATCGTTAAAAACTGGCTGTCGCTGGTGGGTATGGACAAGGTCGCGGACATCCTTAAGGGCCAGCTTCCGTCCTACGGAGAGAGCGACGGCGTTGCCGTTGTCGTAGATATGATCACGTCGGGTAAATTGCCGGACGCGTCCGCCCTTATACCGGTCCCGACCACCGTGGATTCGCTTGCCAAGGGCATGGTGATCAACGGCGCTTTCATCACTTTCGATCAATACAAGCGCGATCAGGAGAAATACCGGAACATCGTCGAACTGTCCAACGCCAGGGCAAGATTCCGGGAGTTCAGTTCCCGCCTGAACCTGCTCATCAAGGAGCAGACGCGCAAAAAGACCGCCTGGACGATACGCATCCAGGACCAGGTCTCCGAGGAGCAGCTGTACCGCGGTTCGCCCAGGATCAACGTGCCCTACATCTACACTTCCGATATTGTGCTCACTAAAGTCGGGGGCGATTATACTGATCCGGTGGGTACGTACCAGGGCGATTTCAAACTCAAGATCGAGCTTGACCTGGAGGATTACGACAGAAATTTCAACAAATATCTGGCTGACAGCCTGAACGAAAAGCTGAAAGCGACCGTGCCCGGGTTACCCGCTTCCCAGCTCTGGAAGCCGGTCTCACAGACAGTGAACCGGACGTCGGACAACTCCACCACGCTGGAGGGCAAGAACGTTTACGTTACTCTTTCGGACTCCATCGGCGGTATTTTCGAGATGAAACTGAACCCCATGGCTCTGGAAGTTACCCGCAGCCGCGTGATCCACGATTTCGTAAGCGTGATACAGCAGAAAGGCGAAGGCGCCACGTCTACGCTGACCTGGACGGAGATAACGGATTCGGAGACCGGGACTGCGTACATCCAGGACTATACCAGGATCGTTGATGTCAACGGAAAAGTAACGGAATCCACCAACACCGACGACGGGGCGTATGAACAGGTTGATCCGCGCCCGTATATGTCGTTGACGCTGGTTGTGGATCTGATGGATTGACCGGTCCGTCAATTATTTCGAGGAACTCAATTATGAAACGAATTGTTATCAACATACGCTCATTGACCGCTCTGGCGCTGGCGCTGGTGCTGGCGGCTTCTCTGGCCTCCTGCGGCTTCAACCTGGGTCAATACGGTCAACATATAAAGTACGACGATCTGCCTCTCAGGAGGGACGACGGCACCGACGTGGTGGTGTCGGTGAGCGGCGGCAAATCTCTCAATATGCCCGATCCTTCCGGCATCGACTTCAGCTCCATCATGAACGGTTTAGGCGGCGCCGGCACGGTCTGGGGAGAGCAGACTGAAGAGATAAAACAGCAGTTGATCAAAGCGGCCCGGGAGAACGGGTTCGAGATCAGTTTCGATGAAAACGGCTGCGCGGTGCTCACCGGTGTTGACGGCACCCAGATGAAGCAGAATGCGGACGGTTCCTGGCTGCCGGTGGAGGGAAGCGGCAACGTGGATATCCCGCAGCTGGGCGGTGACTGGCCGGACAATGAATTTACACGCCTCGTGCCTAACCCGGGCTTCAAGATCCTGATGGCCAACGGCGAAGAAGAAGGATTCACCGCCGCGTTCACCGAAGTGACCGTTGCCCAGGTAAGGGCATACGCCGAGAAACTCAGGGCGGCGGGGTTTACGGAGGACGAAGAGCTTCAGGACGAAGAGGTCATGGGAATGGTCATTTACAGCTTTTTCGCTTCGAACGGCAAGGGCTATTCGGTGTCTCTCAGTTACGCTTCCGAGATGGCTTCGCTGGTGGTGAGCAAAGAGTAAAAATACGTGGCGGGGCATAGCTGAACGGCTGCGATCCTGCCCGGTCGATCCCGGCGCTTTGGATGCTTCCGACGCTTGACTCGGAAGGCCCGCGGGAGTATAATCCGCGGCGAAAAGCGGGATGGCGGAAGCCGTTCCGGATCATTTGGGAGGTCTTGAAAATGATTAAAAAGCAGATAGCGCTCCTTGTGCTTTTAACTGCTGCACTTGTACTTTTGCTTAGTTCCTGCGCCGGACAGAACAAACCGGCAGATGACAATAAACCCGGCGACGCTACCCAGGCGCCTGCGGCAACGGAAGCCACAGTCGATGACGCCACCGAAAAGCCCGTTGCCACCGAAGCGCCAGTTGTCACCGACGCACCTACGGAAGAGCCTGCCACCGAAGTGCCCGCTACCGACGCGCCCACCGACGTGCCCGAACCCACGGAAGCCGTTGACCCCACCGAAGGTCCGGAACTGGTACCTATAGAAAGCGGCACCAACGTTGCCCTTGATGCGGAAGTCGACGTTTCCTCCACTACCGGAGAGTCCCATGCTTCCATCGGATTCGGTCCGGAGCACATCAACGACGGCTATTATTACGAACCCAGCGTGCCCAGCGTAGGCTGGACCACCAACGTCAGCGAGAATTTCGACGATCCCGAGCAGGAAGAATGGGCCGAGCTCAAGCTGGCGCAGGACACTGCCATCAACAAGATCATCGTCTATCCCGTAGTCAACGGAGGCCGTTTCCCCGTGGCGTTCCAGCTTCAGGTCTCTATGGACGGCAAGAACTACACCACCGTGGCCGAGGTGAAGGACAATTCACGCTTCGACGACAAGGACGATTCTCCTTTCGAGTTCGAGTTCGAGACTGTGATCTGCCGCTACGTGAAATTCCTGGCAACCGAGCTTTGCGAAGCTTCTCCCAGGGACGGTTACCTTTGCCAGGTGGCCGAGATCGAGATCTACGCCGCGTGACGCATAAAGCAAGCGTAAAGCGTAAGCTGAAAGCACAAGCATAAAGAAACCCGCGCCGGTCAGGGCGCGGGTGCTTTTTCATATTGCCGCTCTATTGCACTCGAACGAGGCGGCTTTTATATACCGGAACGGTCCGGCTTATTTCTTACCCTTCTTCTTCCTGGCGACTATCACCGCGACGACCGCCGCGACGGCGACTACGCCGCAGACGATGCCTATGATCAGGCCCACGTTCGGGCCGGAACCGGCGTCTTTATTGTCAGCGTTATCGTCCTTGGGAGCGTCCGTGGCCTTGCCGTCGGGAACGTCCGTTTTGGCCGCGTCAGTGGGAGCCGGCGCCGTTGTGGCGTCCACAGGAACCGTTGTGGCGTCCTCCGGCGCCTTCGTGGGTTCCTCGGTGGGATCTTCCGCGGGAGCCTTCGTAGGCCTCGTTTCTTCGTAATTGATGATCGCCGTGTTCTTGAATTGGAATCCCTTCAGATTCGAATCGTAACTTATATTGTCGAAGCAGACGAACCAGTCTTTGAACAGCGTTTCGTCGAGTTCTTCCGCAGATACATAAATGGGATCGGATTCGTACTTCGTCCAGGAATCAGACGCGACGGTCACGTTCTCGGGCACGGGGTAGCAGTAGTTGTTGTCGCCGTAATAGACCTGGAACTGCAGGTCTCCTCCGGCCACTTCGTCATACAGCTCTTTCCAGGTGTAGCCGTTGCCGTCCCAGTCGCCGATCTGGTCGGCGGGATAAGCCAGTTGACCCGTTTTGGGGTTGCAGGCGCGGATCAGTATGTGAGTCTCGACGGATGAACCGGGATTGGAGAAGACGCCTCTGATCTCGAATGTGAGCACTACGGTGACGCCCCGGTTTTCTCCTATCATTTTCTTTAGATCCTGGAAGATGCTGAGAGAAGGGCTCAGCCAGGAATAAGCTGCGGAAGGGACGTAGGTTGTAACCGTTTCTCCGTCTTCTTCGGACTCCGTAAGAGTGCCTGCGAAATACCCGTCCGTCCAGCCGCCCGTCAGATAGTTTTTGGGCGCCGTTCCGGCTTCTGCTTCCGAGAACGCGGGCAGGGCAACGATCCCCGTTATCAGCATTACGGACAATAATAAGGCAACGATCTTTTTCATTTCACAATCCTCCTCGCTGCGGCCGGATATCCCGCTCGTTCATCGCCGGGTTCCGGAATATATCTGGTTCTGTTGATTGCTATTTTACCAAAATGCGAGCCCCGGGGCAACTTCATTTTCTCTTTATGAAGAACATCGCGCTGGATTTGGGCTCTTTTAACGTGACGGTCAATCCTTCTTTGGAAAGCTGCATACCGCTCATTTCGACCGTCGATCCGTCGTCCGCATTCTCCAGTACGTAGCTCGCTCCGTCGATTGCGAAGGGCAGGCGCACGGTATAACTTTCCTCCTGCGCTTCTTCCATCCTGAACACGGAAAGCGCGCTTTTTCCCGCCTCCGGATCGTCGTATGCCCAGGCGGTCCAGTGGGCACGGTCCGTGTCGTGGCGCCAGGGCGTCAGCGGATAATAGTCCTTCACCAGCAGTTGACGCACATGCTTCCACTCGTTGAAATTCCGGCGCATAAGGTCGTAATCCAGGTTAGGATTGTGGGTGAACGCCTCCGAAATGTTGTACACAGGGAGGTACGAGGCGCGGGCAACGTAGGGCGAACTTCCGGCGCCGGTGCTGGCTCCCAGCTGCGTGGCAGTCTCCTTGCAGATCGTGCCGTGGAAGGGCAGCCACCGGGGCAGCGTGGTGGACTGGGACAACCTCATGGACGACGTTGTCCTGTCGAAGTCGGAGCGCATCATCGGGAAGCCCCGGCGCATTGATTCGATGTCGTTGCGACCGCCGCCCGAGGCGCAGGAGTCCACGAAGGTGCATTTGCCGTGCTCGCGGCAATACCGTATGATCCCGTCCCAGAGCGCGTAGTGGCCGCATACGCATTTGTTCTCGGTGATGCCTGCCCGGGGAAGCTCCAGCCGCTCCGTCTCCCGGCGGTCTCCGAAAGACCAGGCAGCCACGGGATCGCTGTTGTTGTCCTCTCGGTACATATCGATGCCGCCTGCTTCCATCGTGCCAGTGATGCGGAGCAGCGTCCAGGCCAGGCAGTCGGGATCGCCTAAATTGTTTGCCCGTACGAAACCGTCTCCCAGGCTCCATTCTTCTTTGTAGCCGTAATTTTTGACCAGCGAAGGCACGTCTGTTACGCGCTCCGGCTCGAACCAGGTGAGCACTTTCATACCGGCCCTGTGGCAGGCTTCGCTGCACTCCTTAAAAGAATTGCCGGGCCATTTCACGCTGTCAAGTTCCCAGCTTCCCACGGTGCCCCACCAGTCCGTCTCCACGGTGCGTCCTCTCGGGTCGAAGTACCAGCCTGCGTCGAACCAGCGCAGATCCGTCGATATCTCTTCTTCGATCAGTTTGTTCAGCGTGCGCCGCCAGGTGAAACTGTGTTCGGAAATGCTGCCGTCGGAATTGGGCAATCCCGTGTCGTTGGCGAAGAATACGGAGGAAAGAGGCGAAAGCTGTCTGCCGGACCCGTCGGCTTTGGGCAAATTATATTTCATGAACCATTCGCGCCAGAGGTTCGTGGCGTCGAAATAGTCGCGGCCCTTGTAAGGCAGCATTACCACAAGCCCTGTGCGTATCTTTTCTCCGGGCAGCAATACGGTATCGAGGGATATGTCGGTCATGGCTCTCACACGGGTGGAACGGCCGTAATTGTCCGCGCTGAACAGCGCCTGCCAGGATCCGGCCCAGCCCAGCGCCAGCATCGTGCCGCCGTTGCCGTGGACCAGGTCGAAGTAGGGGAAGACCACGTGGGTAGGTCGCCCGGTGTTCGAGGTGAAGATTTTGTCCGACTTTGTAAGGTCGTGCTCGTAGGCGGCGTAAAAATTGCCCAGATCCCCGAGATTGCCCCGGAGAACGGGAGAACTGCCTGAAAAAACCATATCCAGAGCGTATATTTGCGACAAAGGCTCCGTGGGTGCGGTGCCCACGTTCTCGAACCACACCGTGTATTCGCACTGGCCGAACTCCTCCACCAGACGCAGCTCGAACCGCACCGACAGCCTGTCGTCGATCCTGGAGGTGACGTAAACTTTAGTCTCGCCTCCGCCGCCTGCGGTGATCCTGCGGGGCTCCGTTCCCTCCAGGCCTTTATGACGCCGGCCTCCGTATACGAACGTAAACGGCAGCTTCTCAGCTCCGCTCAGCATATTCTGAAACAGCTTCTTTCCCGCGGCAACGTTCAACGCCTTTTTGCTCATTTATTATCCGCCCTTTTCACGTTTATTCGTTGCTTCGATTATATCACAAAAAGCAGGCGCGGGACAATCAGATACCGTTACCTCAGTGAAAAAGTGGGGGAGAAGCTTAGATCCGCACCCGGTCGTTCGCGCCGGGCCGAAGAAAGCGAAAAAAGTTGCCAATGCGGATATGGCGGAATTGGCAGACGCGCACGGTTCAGCCCTCCTCACTTTCCTTGACTCCCGGCACCGTAAATGATAAAGTATCCTCAGAATACACCGTTTCAGCTGCCTACGCGACTGTCCCCGCCTCGCAGGGATATTCACGGATCGACCGTTCCAAACAGCAGGAGGGTACAATGAAAAAAATATTAAAATATTCCCGTCCGGCTCCCGATTACATCAACGGGCTCCCCATCGGCAACGGCCGCCTGGCGGCAATGGTCTGCGGCGACGCCCGCCACGTCCGGCTGGCGCTAAACCACGAGTGGCTGTGGCGCGGCGACAACCGCTTCCGGGACTGCGACGACGTTTCGGATAAACTGCCGGAAGTGCGGGAAGCGCTGCTGTCCGGCGACTTTTTGCGGGGCACCGAGCTTGCCAACAAATATTTCGCGGGCAAGGGCGGCATATCCGGCGAAAGGAACCGGGTCGATCCGTATCAGCCCGCGGGAGACCTCACCGTGACCGCCGAGGCAGGGGAGTACCGGCGCAGGCTGGATCTGTCAACGGGAGAGGCCTCCGTCACCATCGGCGCTGCCACCGTGCGCGCCTTCGCCAGCTTTGCAGACGGATTCATAGTTGTCGGCGTCAACGGCCCTGCCTCCTTCGAGCTCAGCCGCGTCCCGGACAACGAATGCGTCGTTGACGTGCGGGGCCTGGAGCTTTCGGGCCGGTTCAGGAGCGGCACAGGGTTCGAGATCAGGGGCAGGGAATATTGCCGCGGCGATTCGGTCACGGTGCTCGTGGATATTGCCACAGACGCCGGCGGAGGAGCGCTGCTGCCTTTCCCGGAAGAGGCGGATTACGACACGCTGTTTGCTCGGCACGTTGACGCCTTTAGAAGGGCATTCGGGCCTTCGGAAGTGGATATACCGCTGCCGGAAAGCGAGCTTGACACGGACCTTCGGCTGGAGCTGTTCAGGCAGGGACAGGATCCCGGCCTTCTTATGCTTTATTACGAATACGGCCGCTACCTGATGGTCAGCGGTTCCTCCGGCGAGCTGCCCTTGAATCTTCAGGGGAAATGGAACGAGGCGCTGAACCCGCCCTGGGAGTCCGACTATCACCTGGACGTAAATCTCCAGATGGCATACTGGGCAACAGAGACGCTGAGGATGTTCCGTCAACAAGACACGCTTTTCAACCTTTGCGAGCGCTACGTGCCTCACGGCAGGGAAATGGCGAAAAAACTGTACGGCTGCGGCGGAACGTATTTCACTCTGCAGACCGACGTCTGGGGCAGGATGACTCCGGAAAGCATGGGCTGGGCCGTATGGACCGGCGCCGCGCCCTGGCTGGCGTCTCATTTTGCGAAGCACTGGCGGTACACCAGGGACGGGCGATTTCTCAGGGAGCGCGCGTACCCGTTTTTGAAGGAAGTTGCCGCGTTTTATATGGATTATTTTGTGGAGCGGGACGGTGTTCTGCATATCCTGCCTTCGCAGTCGCCGGAGAACCGCTTCGAGGGCACCGGGTCGTATCCCGTGTCCATCGGGATCGACTGCGCCATGGATATCGAACTGGCGACGGACACGCTGCGATCCTGCATAGAGATGGCGGAAGAACTGGGCGTTGACGAGGACCTTTGCGAACGCTGGAAGGACGCGCTTTCGAAGCTGCCTGAACTGACCACCGACTCGCTCGGAAGGCTCAACGAGTTTGACCGCGAGAGGCCCGAGCCGGAGCCGGGCCACCGCCATCTGAGCCACCTTTACGGCCTGTATCCCGGCGAACTGTTTCCCGAAGGCCATCCGCTGCGTCTGGCTTGCGAGCGTTCTCTCGATTCGCGCCTTTCCCACGGGGGAGGCCACACCGGCTGGAGCAGATCCTGGGTCGCATGCATCATGGCGCGCCTGGGCAGGACAGAAGATTGTTTCAGGCATCTGACCGCGCTGTTGTGCGATTTCGCCACCGGGAGCCTGCTGGGCCTGCATCCGCCTCGCATATACCAGATAGACGCCAATATGGGCGGCCTGGCGGCAATATGCGAGATGCTGCTCTCCTGCGAGGGCAATACGGTACGCTTACTGGGCGCAGTCCCCGAAGACTGGTCCACCGGCGCTTTCCGCCATTTCGCGGCGACGGGCACCCTGGACGTTTCCTGCGCCTGGTCTTCGGATAAGGTTGCGGAAGTGGAACTCGGCTGCGTCAAGGGAGGCAGCTGGACCGTGAAGCTGGGCGGCGAGTCGAAGCAGGTGGAACTGGCGGACGGGGAGAGGAGAACGATAAGGTTCAGGCGTTCGTGACAACACCTGGAAACAGTGACATTCAGGCGGCAAGGCAGGGCGTTTTCAGGGGTTTTTTCTTGAATTCGACGCCAGCGTAAGGAAATCCGGCATGCTGCCGTGACGCCTGAAATCTGTCGGAGTTATATGCATTATATTGTGAAAAAATCTTACGAAATTGGTGCTGGAGCTGAAGGACATAGTCTCACCTATGTCCTTTATTGACATTTCGGTCCTTTTAAGCAGCTTGCATATCCTGAGGATCCTCTCTTCGCGTATGTAATCCTTCAGCATCTTGCCGGTCTCAGCCTTGAACAGCCGGGACAGATATTCCCGGGAAAGCCCGAGCCGCATTGCTATCTGATCGATTGACGGATTCTGCTCGATCTCCGTACGTACGATATTCTGCGTCGATCTTACGTATGGATGGAATCCTTTTTCAGCCTGGGCTTTGTTTTCCGTTATGGCTGATCGTACCAGTTCCGAGTATAAAGAATAGAAAAGCCTCGAACTTTCAAAAGGAGTCTGTGGATAGGAGTCTTCACTGTAGGCGACGCTTTTCAGTTCTGCGATAACGTCGCTGTTCTTGTCGACTGTATATATGGCGCCGTATTCACGGATAAGCTCCCGGAAAAGCGCAATGGAGTTGCCGCCGTCAAAACAGAAGCAGATGAATTCCCACTCTTCCGTCCCGTCGTCAGGATATGCGTATCCCGAGAGAGGATCGTGGATTATGGACAGAAAGCCCTGGCCCGGCTTAGTTTCGAACCTGCCGAACTCGTTGTAGCAGCTGCCCCTGCCATGGAGGGTGTAGTGGAAGATGCAGTGATTCTCGCCGCTCCTGAGTATTCCTTTCGAATAATAATCCGGGGAGTCCGCTTTCGTGTGTATATAACCGAAATAGCGCGGCAGTTCCGGCAGCGGGGATTTTATGGTCAATATCTTTCTGAACAGTACCTTTCCGTCTGACATAGCCCGTCCTTTTTGGTTCACAAATTGAATATTTTATCACAATTAGACTGCTGACAAACCGTCATGCCTGATTTATCATAAATATAGTACCGGATACGAAGATTGTCAACCGTATCCTTGATTGTCAAGGAGGACACTATGAAATGTCACTTTTGGAATGCTATTCGTGTAATAGTAAGTTTTTGCCTTGTAATTTCTCTGCTTGGCGCTTACTTGCCGGGGAGCATCTCTGCTTCCGGACAGGATCAGGTTCCAGACGAGGCCGTAAACCTTTCTCAGGGTCTTAAAGTGGTCTCGAATTCCTCATGGAACGACGACTATTGGAACATTAAGAACCTTACTGACGGAAGCATGCTGGCGCCGTGGCCTCTTGGCGAGGGTGAGACGCTGGGCTGGAGATCGGGTTCCTGGGAATCCAGAGACGTAAATATAGTCCTGACTGTCGATCTGCTTCAGTATGCCGTCGTCAGCCGCGTGGAACTGTATCCGAGAGGCGGCGGCCAGACTTTCCCTGACGATTACGCAGTATCCGTTTCGTCCGACAAACAGCAATGGACGACGGTGGCTTCTGTTACCGGAGACAGCGAGATCAAAAACGAAGGAAGAACGCTTTCTTTCGATCCGGCGGAAGCCCGCTACGTAAAGATCACGGTCACCAGATTATCGGAGGAAAAAGACGGCAACGACCGCGTCTGCACCATGTCGGAAATCAAGGTTTTCGGCACGCCGGACGATTCGATAAACCTTTCCAAAGGCATCAAGGCAGTACCGAGTTCTTCCTGGGACGATCCGGAGGGATACTGGAGAAGCGCTTATCTGACGGACGGAAGCTATCTAACGCCCTGGCCATTGCCGGCAGGGGAGACGCTGGGATGGCGTTCCGGTGCTTCTGAGACGAGGGAAGTTGACATCGCGATAGATATCGATCTTGGAAGATCCGCAGACGTTGACCGCGTTGAACTCTATCCCCGAGGCGGCGGTCAGACTTTCCCCGACGACTACTCCGTTTTATTGTCGACTGACGGGGAACAGTGGACGATGGTCAAATCTGTAACCGGAGACAGCGAGATAAGGGCCGAGGGCAGGATAATAGCTTTCGAGCCGGTCCGGGCAAGATACGTCAGGATATCGGTCACGAAGCTGTCTGAAGAAAAAGACGGCAACGACAGGGTATGTACCATGTCGGAGATAATGGTGTTCGGCGTTCCCGCAGGTTCCTACAATCTGGCGGAAGGCCTGAAAGTCGTTCCCGGCTCTTCCTGGGACGATCCCGAAGGATTCTGGAGAAGCGCGTATCTCACGGACGGCAGCAAACTTTCTCCCTGGCCTCTGGCTGCGGGTGAGACGCTGGGCTGGAGATCCGGCGCTTCCGAAACGAGAGACGTCAATATAACGCTGGACCTGGATCTGGGCCAGAGCTCCACCGTCGAGAGAGTCGAACTGTATCCCAGAGGCGGCGGAGCTACGTTCCCGGACGACTATTCCGTGTCATTGTCCGATGACGGAGAAAACTGGACGCAGGTAGCGTCGGTAACGGGAGACAGCGAGATCAGAAGCGAGGGAAGGGCATTGTCCTTCGATCCCGTAACGGCACGCTATGTAAAAATAACCATCACAAAATTGTCTGAAGAAAAAGACGGCAACGACAGAGTCTGCACTATGTCGGAGATAGAGGTGTACGGAACTCCCGGAGTCCTGGAGAACCTTTCCGAGGGCAAGGCGGTAGTGCCCAGTTCTTCCTGGAACGATCCGGAAGGGTACTGGAGAAGCGAGTATCTTACGGACGGCAGTTATCTGACGCCCTGGCCTCTGCCTGCAGGAGAGACGCTTGGCTGGCGGTCCGGAGCTTTCGAGACGAGAGACGTGGAGATCACGCTTACCCTTGATCTGATGCAGTATGCCACTGTTAAGCGCGTGGAACTTTATCCGAGAGGCGGCGGTCAGACTTTCCCTGACGATTATTCCATCGCGCTGTCGATGAACGGCGAAGACTGGACCGAGGTGGCTTCCGTTACGGGCGACAGCGAGATCAGGAGCCAGGGCAGAATCTTCTCGTTTGATTCCGTAAAAGCCCGCTATGTAAAAATAACCGTCACGAAATTGTCCGAAGAAAAAGACGGCAACGACAGAGTTTGTACCATGTCCGAAATAATGGTTTTCGGTATTCCGGGGAGCAAGGTGATCGATATAAATATGAAAAAGTCAGCATTGTATTTATATACCGGCGAGGGAGAGACGATCCAACTTACCGTGCAGGGGCTTGACGACGTTCCGGAGTTCGAATATACGTCCGCTGATCCTTCCGTGGCCGAAGTTAACGAAGACGGGAAAGTAACGGCAAAGCAGGCGGGGGATACGGAGATCGTCATCAAAGAGACTTCGACCGGAAACACGGTGAAGTGCCGTGTGGTAGTTGCCGAGAGAAGCAACGGACCGGACAACATCCTTATCACAGTTCCTATGTGGGCCAACGACGATGCGATAACGGAAGAGCAGTTCATCTGGCTTCGGGACGCAGACATTGACGCGATAATGGCGGTGGGTCACAACAACACAAAAGAGCACACCCAGAAGATGCTGGATATTGCCCAGAGCATCTGGGACACCGGCAGAGAACGCAACCTGGGAGTCTTCGTGCACAGTTATCTGTACGGCGTAGTTCCTTCGGCAACAGACGAGAGGATAATCGAGCATGCCGGAGATTACCGCAACACGCTTGCATTTATGGGTTACCACATCGAGGACGAGCCCTGGGATCCCATACCTTACGCAAGGATAGAGCGGCTGCTTAAAGAAAACGATCCTGACAGCATTGCCGACATCAACTTCCTGCCCGGGTCCGTTTACGGCACCTACGAAGAATATTATCAGAGGCTTTCGGATTACGCTAAAACGGTCGGTGACAAAAAGTCGTACCTGTCCTTCGACAACTATCCTTTCGGACCTAACGCGGGTACTGTCTCCGAGGAGGCTCTGTTTGGAAACTTTGAAGCCGTAAGGCGCGCAGGTATAGAAAACGACGTTCCGACGGCATTTTACCTGCAGGCCGTGGGAAGCGCGAATTACGCCTACCGCCGTCCGGGAGAGGGAGAACTGAGATACCATATCGCTTCCGCTCTGAGCTACGGATTTAAGTGGATCAAATATTTCTCCTGGTACGTTCCCGGCGCTACAGGAACCTCCGAACCGGATCAGTTTATGGATGGCATAATGGATCACAACGCCCAGAAAACGGAATTGTACGACGTCGCCGCAACGCTTAACAAAGAAGTGCATAACGTAGGAGATATACTTGTCAGACTCGACTCGAAGGAAGTCTTCCATTCCGGCAGCAAGAGCAAGGCGAACGGCACTTATTCGATCATTCCTACCGATTATTTCGTCCAGCCGGTTGGAGACGCATACGCCATCGTTTCGCTCTTCCGGGATCCCGATAACGGAAGCTGGTACCTGATGATAGTAAACAAAGACTTCAGCCAGGCCGCTACGCTGTCGTTTAAACTCAGCGGAGTCGGTTCCCTCGTGGAGATCGACAAAAACGTTTCGGACGGAACGATCGCTCCTGATTTCAGCAACGGAGTCCTTACCAGAACTTTCAAGCCCGGCGAATTTGCTCTGTACAAACTTCCCGATTCTGAAAGCGGGTACGGAAGTGAAACTGCCGTCAAGGCCGACAGCATCCTCGTAGGCGCCAGGAGCACGGCCGACAATACCGTTCCCGGCGATGGCTACTGCATCGCCTACTCCCACGACGGCAACAACCTTTCTGACGACGTAAAGAAGGGCTGGATGGCTTCCGGCAGCGACGGAGCCGATACGGTTGCCACAGTGCTTTACGATATGGGAGAAGTCAAGAGTATGAACCGCCTCGACGTTTATCCGTCTGGGACCGGTTCCGCGTCCGGTTCGTATTTCCCCTCTTCACTGAAACTGGAAGTATCCTCCGACGGAGAAAACTGGACAACGGCGCTTAACGTAGATGGAATCGACCGTCCCACCAAGGAAGTCCCCGTTTACAGGTTCGACACAGTCAGCGGCCGGTTCGTAAGGATCACTGTCTCGTCCGTCAACGACGTATTGTCCGTGGCCGAGTTCGCGCTGTACGATGACGACGGAAGCATTCCGCTGCCTCCCGAAACGACTTATACCGAGCCCGAAGGATACGAGGGCAAGAACGTTGCCCTGGGTAAAAGAGTCAACGTTTCCAACAGCTACAACGACGGCGCCTGGAATCCCAAATATGCCACCGACGGAGTGAAGATGACGTCTTGGCCAACGAACCAGACGCTCGGATGGCGCACCGTGGGATACGGTACGCGAGACGTTGACGACGTGTTCATCTCGGTGGATCTGGAGAACGTATATAAGATCGACCGCATAGTCCTTTATCCCAGAGGAAACGAAGGGATCTGCTTCCCGTCTGATTATACCGTTTCCGTTTCTGTTGACGGCAGGAACTGGACGGTGGTCCACAGTGCCAAAGGAGATGAAGGCAAGGGCGAACAGGCCAGAGAAATAACTCTTGACGACATTGATGCCAGATACGTTCGTGTCGACGCAACGAAACTCGGACCGGAGCTGGACGTTGGCGAATACGCATGCGAGATCTCCGAGATCGAAGTCTACGCGGCTGAAAAAGAGCCCGAGACCACCACGCCCGAGCCTACGACAGAAGAGCTTCATCCTCAGACCGGCGACAATGCGGCGGTCGGAACGTTTGCGGGAGCGGCGCTGCTTGCTCTCGGCGCAGCCGTCGCGTTCAAGAAGAGGAAAGAGCAGGCCTGACAGGGCAGCATACACGGCCGGATGCGGCCGGAGCGTGTCAACAACTGAAAAAAGGACCCGGCTGATCAAGGCCGGGTCCTGACTGCTTTAAAGCCCTATCCATTGCACGATCTTTCAACATCCGATTGCAATTTGCGGCCAAAGGTGGTAGCATACGCTCGTTGTCAGATCATCTGCAAACGTTTGGAGGAACCGATATGAAAAAAATCATCGCTTTGATATTGACCGTCGTTCTGGCCGCAGCCTTTTTCACAGTGGCAGGCAGCGCCGTTGACGACTGCGAACACGTGCTTTTCATCAACCGCGACGGCATACTGTTCAACGGAGACGTGAGCACACTTATGCTGGGCCATTCCGCCGGATACGACGAGGTGGAAGTGGAAGCATACCTGGGCGGTACCATCGAGATCGCCGGCTGGTGCGTTACCGACGTAGAGATACAGCATTACGGGTACACTATTGACGGCGGAGAATTCGTGGAATCCGATTACGTGAACGACAACGAGCCGGACTACAACGCCATCCGCGGCCAGATGTCCAAATTCGAGGACGCCGTTGACGCTGCCAGGTTCTGGGTAAAAGCTCCCGCGCTTCCCGGTTATCACACCATCGAAGTATATCTGAAGACCGACGACGTTATGGACCTGCTGTGGACCGTTGAAACGGACGGCGGAAAAGATCCCAACGCCACTGAAGTCCCAGCTACCGAAGTTCCTACCGAAGCTCCCACGGAAGTCCCCACTGAAGTGCCTGCAACGGAAGTTCCTACCGAAGAGCCTGTGGTTACCGACGCTCCCGCTCCTACCGAGAAGGCTAACGAAGGCGGCGACGAAAAGCAGGAGACTAAGAAGAGCAATACCGGCCTCATCGTGGGTATCGTCATCGGCGTCATCGTCGTGGCCGCGATCGTAGTCGGCATTATCCTTGCGAAGCGCAAGAAGAAATAAGCTTCAGCCCGTACTTCGTTACTTTAATAACTGAATAGTTGACATCAAGCTGCCAAGAGCGCCGTCTCATCCGGGCGCGGTATCACGGCAGCTTTTTTTGCGCATTTTATTCCCTCCGGAGCGTTGATTCCGGGCCCCGCGCAGGTTATAATAAGACGTGAGATCGAATGAATAAAAAACGCATTTTTGCGCGGTCTACAGGAGACGGTTATGGGCGGATCTACAGGATATTTTAGCGGCAACGATTCCTGCCGAGGCGGGGGAGCGGCGCCGGACAAAAGGCGGCTGATCTGCGGCGTTCGAGTGGGAGATCAGGAATTGACGGACTTCCGGGGCGGGGACAATATGCTGATGGCCCTGGCCGTCGGCAATGCCGTTACGGAAGCGGAGACAGTCATACACGTTGACCGCAGCGAAGGCGAAGTAAGGGTTACGCTGGACGGTAAGGCGGTATTGCCGGAGACCCCTGTACAGCTGCAGCTGGCGGAAGGTTTCAATTCCTTCGTGATCCGGGCTGAGTCAGACGACTGCGACGAGACCGTGTTCCTGAACGTGGAGCGGCTTCCCGCGGGTCTGTACTCCGAAGCCACGCGCCCCGTATATCATTTCACGCCTTACAGGTATCAGATGAACGACCCCAACGGCCTGGTGTTCGACGAAAATACCGGCCTGTACCATCTGTTTTTCCAATGCAACCGGCCCTTCGCCAGCGGTGTGGAGGAGAAGACCAGGACCACGGGCTGGGGCCACGCGGTGTCGAAGGACCTGATAAACTGGAAAGAAATGCAGATGGCATTGACGCCCGACCGGCTGGGCGCCGCCTGGTCCGGGTCCGGAGTGATCGACCGTGACAACGTTTCCGGCCTTTTTGACGTTTCCGTGCCTGCCGGGTCCAGGCTGATGGTGTTTTACGCCAGCGTGTACGGCGACGAGACCTACGGCATGGCCAAGATCAGCATGGCTTATTCGAAAGACGGGGGCAATACCTGGATCAAATACCCGGGGAATCCCGTGGTAAAGAATACGGGCAACCGCTTCGGAGCAGGGCTCAGGGACCCCAAGGTTATCCGGCTGGACGGCGGCGCGACGGGGCAGGAAGGCCTCTGGCTTATGGTTACCTGCGGCGACACTCATCTGTTCGCGTCGAAAGATCTGATAAACTGGGAAGAACAGGGAGGGATCGTGGTCGACGCGGAAGGAAAAGTGATCGAGTGCGAATGCCCCGATCTGTTCCGGCTCCCGGTGGACGGAGATCAGATCCAGCAGAAGTGGATATTGACCTGCGGCGGCGTGTCCTACGTTATCGGCGAACTTAAAGTTGGGGCCGACGGCCGGATCAGGTTCGAAGCCGAAACGACGCCCATAGTGAACCTCAACGGCATTGCGGACCAGATACCGGGCATAAAAGCCCCCGAGATCTACGCCACCCAGACCTTCTTCTCCGATCCACTCGGCCGCCGTGTGTCGATGAGCTGGATCCGCGACCCTTATCAGGAATGGCATGACAAAATATGGAATTCCGCCCAGTCGCTGCCCCTGGTCAACACGCTCCGGACCGTTGACGGAAAGCTCCGGCTGTTCCGCTATCCCGTGGAAGAGCTGGAGACGATCCGCGACAGATTGCTGTTCTCGGCACGTGACGTGAAACTGACTGCTTCTTCTGGCAATATTCTCGAAGGTCTCCGTTCCGACTGTTTCGACCAGACCGCGGTGATAACGCCGGGCAGCGCGAAAAACATCGAATTCGACGTAAGGGCAGGTTCAGACGGACAGAACGCTCTGCTGAAAGTGCGCTGGAGCGCGGAAGAAAACAGGCTGTACGTGACGAAAGGCGGCGACGGCTGGCAGGGCGTTTACGAACCGGAGACCCACCTGGACAAAGAAGGAAAATTGCGGCTCAGGATAATGCTGGACCGCATCTGTTACGATATTTTCGGAAACGGCGGCGAAGCGGCGGTGCAGGGGATATTGTATCCGTTGACCGGGGCGGACGGAGTGGCCATAGGCGCTGACGGAGACGCGGTGATCGATTCGCTGGAAGTGTGGTCCATGGCATTGCCCTCCGGCGGCGTATGCGTCAGCCGGGACGGGATCTGATACGTTTTTAAAGAGTTTGTCACATTTTGAATAAGACCCCCGTCACGTTTTGAATTTTGACAAAATACGCGAAAAGAATTAAAATCATAGCGCAGATTACAGGAAAAAGTTTGTTTACCGGACCAGGAGAGATGCTGTAATGAAAAAGCGGTTGGCAATGTGTTTGCTTTGCATGTTTATGATAGTCGGATCCGCCGGATGCCGGAATACCGTCCCGGAGGAAAGCATCAAGTACGACGAGGTGCGCATTATGAACGGTATAGAATACGAAATGACCAAAAACGCCCAGAAATCCGGAGAAAAAGTCGATCTGACGCTGCCTCAGGCATCGGAGGCCACTACCGGAAAACGGCTCACCGCAAACGTGAGGCTCGGTACTTCCACTTTGAGCTTCAACTACTATCTCGTTGACTGGGGCGACGGCACCTGGAGCTATAACGGTCCTTACGGCACGTCGGGCAAGTCCGGCGTTACGGGAGAGGTCTATCACACATATAAGAAAGCCGGAACGTACCAGGTGAAAGCCTGCGCCGTGAATATGGAAGGCGGACGGCTTTACGGCTGGACCGAGCCCCAGACGCTGGAAGTGACCGGGGATGACTACGAAGGCAATATGATCGACCTCGTGATGCCTTTCGGCTCCGAACCTGCAGGAGAAGAGTACGGCTGGGTCAACATTTCCGACGGTTCCAACGCTACCAAGTGGCAGAGCGCGGTGACCGACGATAATTCCGGCGGGGAATTCGTGGGCTATCTGTTCAACGACTACTACACCCTCGACACGGTGGAGATCAAATTCCCCTCGGATTCCACAAGCTTTCCTTCCGAGATAAGCATCGAATACACCACGGACGGCGGCAAGGTATGGTATATGCTTCCGCACTACTATTACGTCCTGCCCAACTCCGAAGGCTATTATCCCGCCTACGTAATGAATTTCCCCGATCCACTGGGCGCCACGCTGTCGCTGCCTCTCGACGGTATCGCGGCCAACGGCATCAGGATCAGGAACATGGGTTACCCTTCCTTCTCCGCCGGTGACAATTCCTTCGCCGTGGAGGAGATGCGCGTATACGGTAAAAAAGGCACTTTCTTCTACACCTCCTACGACGGATATTACGACGCAGACCTCAGCAATATGTGGACCATATTCGGCACCGCGAAGACCGAGCCAAGAGTGTACAATTCGCTCAGCGGAGCAGGGCAGAACCCCGAACAGTTCCGGTCGGGAGAGACTATGATCGCGTCCATCGAGTGGACCGCCTGGAACGGCGCCCAGCTTAACTGGTCCGGATACGAGGAGGCAATAAACATCCACGTTGACTCGCTCATAAACGCGGTATACGGCGGCGACGGCTGGTATTACGACGAGGCCCAGGGCAAATACGTTGTCGACACGAAAGAGTACAAGATCAATTCCAGGAAAGACGGGTTCATATGGGCCACCGGCTCGGCGCCCCAGCACCTTGACGCCCAGAACCACTACACCAACAACTCCACGCTGATCATTGCCGCACGCGATTACCTGCTTACCGGAAACGACACGCGGGACTTCCTTAACGCCAAGAACGAGAGGATGCAGGTCATGATCGACAAACTGCGCAAGGCCATGGATTATATGCTGAAGAACCTTAACGGGGAGTCCGGCCTGATGACCATTTACGATCCCAGGAACGACGGCACGGTGTACGGCGTCTCTTCCAACTACTGGGACAGCCTTAATTTCTTCGGGTATAATTCCGCTTACGAAAACGTGCTGTTCTACCGTTCAGTGCTGGCAATGGCGGACATAGAGACTTACCTGGGGAACAAGTCGGAAGCAGACCGCTACGTCGCCCTGGCCGACAAGATAAAAGCCAAGTTCAACGATTATTTTTGGGACGGCGCGAAGGGAAGATACATCACTTCCGTAAACGTCAAGGGCGACGTGCTGGATTTCGGGATCACCTTCGTGAACTTCATGGCCGTATCCGCGGGACTGGCCTCCGAAGAACAGGCTAAGTCCATATACGACTGGGTGGACGGCAAGCGTATCATCAAGACCGACACCTCTAAAGGCGAAGATATTTACCACTTCAAAGTTTCCGCCAGGGCAAATACGGTCGCCGTAGAGACGATCGAGGAAGACGGGCTCCACTACTGGTGGTACAACGGACACTCGTTCAACGACGTGAAGCCGGGCCACTGGGGAGAATACGGCAACCAGATGCAGAACGGCGGCACCATCTTCTACACGTCCTATTACGACATCTCGGGCAGGACCCTGCTGGGAGGAGACAGGGCGATACAGCGCCTCAACGTGATACTGGAAGAATTCCACAAAGACTCCCTCAGACGGGCTCCCAGACCGATCCCGGGCAATTTTTACCAGGTGAGCATAGTGGGCGAATTCCCCGAATCAGGCCTGGTGCCGTTGACCTTCGTAACGGATATCGTGGGCATCACGCCGGAGGTAAAGGGCCTTAGGATCGAGAGCTGCCTGCCTTCCGATATGAAGTACGCCGGAGTCGACGAGTACCATTATTCCAAACGGCTCTACTCCATCGAAGTGAGCAAAGACCTGTCCTCGCCGGAGATGACCCAGGCGGAGGGCAAATACGTGGTGAGAGTGCCTGCGGGCAGGACATTCTACATCACCCCCGACAATCAGTTGATCGAGGGTTGACTCAGCCGCCCCTACTTAAAAATAGAAACGCGATCGAATCATTAAAATAAACTAAGAACGGAGAATCCAAGATGAAAAAGATCACAGCTTTAATTCTGGTTTTGATGATGGTGTTGTCCTGCTTCGCCACGGCGTCATTTGCCGCGGAAGAAGCGCCCGTCGAAGACGAGCCTGTTGACGAGACCACGGTAAGGGCGTACACCTACGACGAGAACACGGCCCATTCGCCATCCGTCTGGCTCAACACTTTCGACGAGGACGGCAACTGCACCGGTACCGACTATGTCATCTTTAACTGCGCCGCTGCTCTTAAAGGCATCGGACTTCCCGAAGTTTACGCGGGCAAGAGCGTCAACCTCACCGACTGCGACGTCAGGTTCGAACTGTTCAAGTTCGATACGGACGCTGAAAAGACTCTTGGCACAACGCCGCTGTTTTCCACCGACGTGTATTTCGACGGAGACAGGAAAGACCTTCCGTATTTTACGTTCAGCGAGCCCCTTCCCGCAGGGCAGTATCTGTTCAGGATAACCCAGCTCACGGGCATTCGTGAAGACGGCGAAAAGCCTTATTCCGTGCTTCCCATCAACGAGATGAAATATTCCGAGTCTCAGCTGGAATTCGACCAGAGAGGTCCCTTCGTGTTCTTTATCGATTGCGAAAAGACTGAGGGCGTGACGGACTATTTCCTGAAGCTGGGAGGGAAAGAAGAGGCCATTGACATCCAGCCCGAAAAAACGATAATTGCCCGCGGCTCCGGCGGCGCGCATCCGTTGTTCGAATATGCCATCGTCACACCGGAAGTGCCCGATGGACAGGTACTGTTCTCCCTTGCCCTGGTGGAAGCTCCCACGTGGTGCAACGCCAACGGCGACTCCGACATTATGTTCGAAGTCTACAAATGGACCGGCGATTACGAAGAGAGCCTGATGGGCGACATCCTCTGCACCGGAGAGATATTCAACCACGCGGACAACTCCAACCTGACGATGAAATTCGGCACGGCAATGCGTTACGGCCACAGGTATCTGCTGGTGATCTACAGATCCAACAACGGCGCCATCGGCTACTACGAAGGCGTTCCGGACATCCCGGACGGCTGGGAGTTTTATGAAGGCTCTGTCCAGCTGGAGTACGGTCCCTCGCTGAAAGTCGCATACGCGCTGGTGGGAGATCTGGGCCCCGAACCTACGCCTCAGCCTACCGCCGAGCCTACGCAGGCTCCTACCGAAGCTCCCGCCACCGAACCGCCCGCCGTTACCGACGCTCCCGCTCCTACCGAAGCCGTTAAGACCGAGGCTCCTAAGGACAACGAAGACGACAAGAAAGATGACAACAAGAAGGACGGCAACAGCTCCCTCGTTCCCATCATTATCATCGGCGTCTGCGTGGCTGCAGTGATCGCCGCGGTGATCGTTATATTGGTGGCGAAGAAGAAAAAGAAATAAACCTTCGGCCCTAACGATTATGTATTGGCCGAAATGATGTCGCTCCTTGCGGGGCTGATGATGTTGCCTTTCGGGCAATGATGCGTGCGTTGCACATGATGCTGCCCTTCGGGCAATGATGCGTGCTTCGCACATGATGCCGTTCGCTTTGCTCACTAATTAACGAAAAATTGTTCCTCAATTAGTCCCGAAGGGACGGCATCATTAGCGTAGCGACATCATCAGCGCAGCGTAATCAGTAGCGCAGCGGCATCATTATCTAAGTGACAAATGTTACCCTTTGGTTCTGAACTTGTATTCGTAGCTCAGCCTGCCCATGGGGAGAGACTTGCCGCCGGAATAGTAATCCATTATTTCCGCGGGGTCGTCCACGCCGTCGGCCACTTTGAAATAGATCCTGTACGCGGCGGAGCCTGAGGCTTTTATGCCAAGAGTCTTGAAGGGGATCTTGTAAATAACGGTGTTGTCCCGGACAACGTATTCTGCTTCTCCGGCGTTCGTTCCGGTGAAGTCCGCAGACAGCTTTTCCACGGCGGCGCGGCCGGAGGAGGCGGTCAGATCGTCTCTGACGCGGCCTATAGCGTATTCGTAAGATTCCCAGCCTTTCATTGACGGAGAGCCGGTGCCGATGAAAACATTCATCCACTGGCTCTTTCCCGTTATATTGACGGGGCCGTCGCACTCGATGCGGAAATAGAGATAATGGGAGTCGTTGGTGAGCTTGACCGAAATGATATTGTTGTCCGCGGCCGGAGCGTCGTAGTGCACGGTCGGGGCGCCTCCGTCGAAATCCCTGGGGATGTTGTCCGTCACCACCGGCCGGTATACCGCTTTTACGTCGTCCCACTCGCCGTCGGGACCGTTCAGGTCGATAGTTTTGTAAACGTTGTCCGCGATCACACCGTCGGCAGAATCGTATTTATACTTCCTGATATTCGTTATCATCTGGATGAAATAGGCGTCCTCGTAGCCGCCCTTCATAGGCTCGATGTCCCGGGAATATTCCATATCCACGTTGTCGCAGAGCATATATTCACCGCCGTAGGGCTGCTTGTACGCGATCCATTCGTTCCAGCCGGTGACCATCAGGATCTCTGGCTGCGGGTCGGAAGCGAAGACTGTCTCCCATTCGGACTGGAAGAAAGTGCCTTTATAGATGTCGTCGTGCACGTTGGTACCGGTCTTGACGTCAAAGCCGCGGCCCCAGTTGCCCCAGTTTTCGTGGGTCAACGAGAAGCTGAATGGCACCATTGGATGGGTGGCGACCGACACGTTCATCGTATTGCCGTTGAGGGGCTGCGGGTATACCCATTCCGTGTAGGGGAACGAATCTTCCGTGTGCGCGTCGTTGGGCCAGCAGGCCTCTTTTATGTAGAAGAAATCTCTGTATTCCTGGGGGAGATCGCCGGGATCGTAAGATTTGTCACCGCGGGACCAGGCCTCCTGCTTGTCCTTCCAGGCGGCAACGTATCCGATGATCATCGGTTTGCCGTCCACCTTGTACCAGGAGTCCTCATACTGGCCCGATTCGTAAAATTTGGCGTAGATGCTCTGTATGGTCTGTATGGAGCGGCTGTGGGTGTAGAAACAGACCTGAGGAGCCTTCCAGCCAGCGTCACGGAGTTCCTGCACGGTCTTCATTATCTTGTTCACAACGGTCTCATAAAGCACGCAGTTGGTGGTGTCGAATATGAGGAAATCCACTCCGGCGTCGGTGAGCAGTTCAAGGTGCTTTCTGATGATCCAGTCGTCCGCGCTGTTGTAATATCCGTAAAGAGGCTGGCTCCACCAGTGGGCCTGGCCGTTGGGGCTGATCTCGCCGCCTTCTTCATAGAACACTACGTTTTTTCCGTGCTCCTCAATGATCTTTGAAACGTCGTAAATGTCGGTGGCCATGGGCTGCCCCAGCCATGCGAAGTAGAAGATGCCAACTTCCCGCTTTTCCCTGGGACCCGCCGCAGCGCTGACGGTGCGGCCGTACTCGTCGAATCCAACTATCATATTGTTGTTGTAGCCGTTTTCATAAAGATCCATTGTCTGAAGTTCCTTTCTGATAACGATGCCTTTTTTCTCCGCATCAATAAAGTAGCAGCCGGCCGTTCCGGCGGTCAATGCCAGTATCAGCGCAACCGTGAGCAGGAGCTTTACGGCAGCGGAAAACGTGAGGGCGCCGCTCCGGCAATTATTATTTCCAATCGACTTTTTATCCATTTTACAAATCATTCTCCTCGTGTTCATATTTTATACGAACCGGCGGGGAAATTCAATTCGTTTGTTGACCGCGCATGCGCCTGATGACCGCTCTGCCTCCCGCCCGGGGCCTTCTACGGTGCCGTACGCTATTGACTCATTCCGGCCGTTATGCCAAAATACTCCCGACGAATCCAAAGGAGAGAACGGCAATGAAAAAGATACCGGCAGCGGTATGGATCCTGATCATTTTCTTAGCGGCGGCAGCGGCCGTTTGCGCCGCCACAAGGGGGCTTTTTACTATGACAGCCAGCGCTGAGAGCGTTAAATGGAACAAAGGAGACTGGACCGTTTCCGGAGAAGGGGAGAACGCGGTCTACACGGCGCCCGAGCGCAATTATCTCGGAGGCATCACCACCGAAAAAGAACTTGAATACAACTGCATCGAATACGACGTCAGGCTCCTGGACAGCTACGGCACGGTGGACGGCAACGTAGGCTTCTGCTACTTATGCGGCGACGCGGAATACTTCTTCGAGCTCAACACGGTCAACAACTACCTCCGCATCCGATTGATGAGCCCCACGGAAGGCCTCAAATCATCCAACACAGGTTTCCGGATGGCGCAGGACAGGTGGTACCACTTCAAGATCATCGTGGACAAAAACGTGCTGCGCTGGTTTATCGACGGAGAACTGGTGGCCTACAGTACCGATACGAAAGAGTGCGACATGAAGAAGGGCACCTTCTACATTCAGGGGTATTACGCGCAGCCCCAGGTCAAAAACATCTGCTTCTCCAACGAGGACGTGGTGACTACCGCGCTTGATTTCGAATTCGGGAGCGAGGATTCGAAAGAAATGTTCACCTGGACACCCAAGAACGCCGCTTCCGGAGCATCCGCAGGCGACGCTTCGGCCTCTGGCGGAACGGAAGGGCCCGGCGTGATCGACGGGGAATACGTGTGGCCCGTTTCGGGCAATATAACGTCGATCAAGCTCGACACGGCGCCCGGGGACACCTACTCTATGAAAATGCCCCTTCGGAACACGTTCTGCGTCAGGATGAAGAACGATTCCACGGCAACGAAACTGAAATTGTCCTTCGTAACCGACTCGTCTCCGGAATACGACGACAGCCGGTCGAAGGTGTTCGAAATATTGCCCGAATCCGGATATTTTACGTACTATTTTAATATTTCCGACGTGGAGGGCGCCAGGGGTTACCTCAGAGGCTTCAGGCTGGAGGCGGTAGACGCCGAAGAGGGTACCATACGCATCGACGCCATCACTTTCGAGAGGGAGGCACCGGTCTATGAATACGCAGGCAGCATCACGTCCTGCACCGCAGAAGGCGAGGATATCACCGTAAAAGGGACGCTTAAGCCGGAATTCGCGGGCAAGACCGTCACCATTTACGAGACTTCCATAACGAATTACAATTTCAGCAAGTCACAGATGAAAAAGGTGGCCCAGTGCGTTGCAGACGGCGAAAATTTCGTTGCCGCGGTGCCTTTGATGAATAAAAAAGTGTCACGATTGTCCTCCCATTTCTTTGCGGTGTGCGACGGCGTATTCGTGTCTAAATGGTTCACGGTAGAAAATTATTACGATTTCTCCGAAAATCCGTACCGGTTCGAACTGCCTGAGATGGAAGTCGTGGTGACGGACAGCCCCTACGGCGCCAGAGGAGACGGTTATACGAACGATACCGCGGCCATACAGAAAGCCATCGACGACGTCAGCGCGGCGGGAGGAGGCCGTGTGGCGGTGCCCGGAGACGGGTCCCTATACGGAAAACGGTATATCGTCACCACTTTGGACATAAAGAGCAACGTGGAACTGTATATTGACGAGAACGCGGTGCTGTGGCAATCCCCGAGGCCCGCGGATTACGGCTACGAAGTGGCATACGGCCACGACGTTTCCATACCGGGCGTCAACTGGACCCACGCCGGTCTCTGCCACAACTACCCGCTCATTTATTCCCACCAGGCGGATCACGTAAAGCTCACCGGCAAGGGCACCATCCGGCTGAACGACGTAGGTTCCGAGTGCGAAGACGGCGTGGACGGCAGCATCCTCTGGACCGGCTGCACCAACCGCATACACCTTATAGCCGTGGCATTCGTGGAGTGCAATGACGTGCAGATCAGCGGCATCACCATCAACCGCGCCAACTGCTACCACCTGAATCTTTTCGCCTGCAGCCGGGCGTACGTTTCCGACGTCACCATGAACCAGGCCACCTGCGCCTCGGGAGACGGCATCGGCCTCAGCGCCTCCACCCACGACGTGAAGATCGACCGCTGCTTCCTGTACTCCAACGACGATGCGGTGACCATGACTTCCTCCTACAACGACCCCAGAGGACTGGTCTGGTGGAAGGCGAAGACCGACCGGGATAACAGCGTCCGTGACGTTACGGTGTGCCATTGCGACCTTTTCGGAGGCCACGGCCTCACGTTCATCACCTGGGGCACGGACAATCCGGATCTTTCCCTTCAGGAGATATACAACGTTCGCGCTTTCGACAACGTTTTGAGCGGAGGCAGCTCCGTAGGTACCTGGTGCGACAACCCGTATTACGGAGGCCCCTTCACCAACGAAGAGACGGACGACTACTCCCCGGTGAGGGACGTGCGCATATACAACAACACGTACAGGTCATCCTGCACGCTGCTGTCAATAAAGCCCACCAGCCTGTTGACGGACTGCGGCATCAATTCCGCTTCGGATTTCCAGAATAGCGATTTCGAGCGGCGAAACGGCAAGAAAGGCTGGGTCTCCGGGCTTTCCAACTGGTCTGTCAGGGGGAACAGGTCAGACGTGAGCTTTGCGGCCGACGCTTCTGGAAACCATTACGCCGCGGTGACCGGGGACGCCTGGATGTACCAGGGCCTGTATGTGAAAAAGTCTGCCGTTACTGTGAGTTTCGACGTTCTGGCGCCGGAGGAGGCGGCAGGCAGCGGCGGAACGGGAGAGGGAACGTTTTTCGTGATCTCCGCAGATGACGGAAGGCTTCTGGCAGAGGCGCCCGTGGCCGGGACCGCTGTGGGATCTTCCGGATTCTCATATACGCTTTCGCTGGCCAAAGGCACGTATTATTTCGGCGTCAGGGCCGCTTCCGGCAAAACGCTGGCAGTAGATAATTTCTCGCTCAAGACCGGCACTTACAAGTCTGACAACGCGGCGGAACCTTACGGCGATCCGGTTGAGGGATTCACGTATTCCAAAGAGGTGCTGGAGGTACAGGCCGAGCCGGCGGCGATCACGTATCCCAGATATATTGCCGCCACCGAGCCCGCTGACGAGCGGTACGTGCCGGGAAGCGCGGACGACGAGGGCGGAAACGGAGGCAGCGGGAGCAGCGAGGAGAGCCGGAAGAGATTGCCCGGGGCCGCGGCCGCCGCCATCGCGGCGGGGGCTGCCGCTGCGGTCGGGGGCGCCATAGCGGCGGTGGCGATAGCCGTCTCTAAAAAGAAGAAGCGTAAGGGCAGGGCCGGCTGAGCCCGCGGCCCGGGTCCCCGGGGATACCGGCACTTTCGGTATTGACAGAAAACGACGTAAAATATTAAAATCTACACAGTTGAAAAACATCGGCAAGGGGGGATCCTCATGGCTTCGCACAAACGAAAATCGTTGCCCGTGAAACTCGGCATGCTGCTTACCGCGGCTATAGTTTTGACCGTGTCGTCTTCCTGCTCCGACGGCAGCACCACGTATTCGGTGCGGCTGGACGTTGACGACATGGCCAGCGAGATCGCCTGCGTTTCCTCCCGTGAAGAAGCCAAGCGGATCGCCAGGGAGAATGCCGTGTACGGGTACAGAGTGTACAACGACAAGGGGCGCCTCATTTATTGTCCTTATTCCCGCCTTCAGTCGGACATTTTGCGTGAGGCTAAATGGGTGACGGACTACGTGAGGGAGAACGGTTTCCGCTACGGCGACGCTCCGATCAATCCCGCCATCAACTGCGATGCGGGGCTTGTGTCCTGCGACAGGCTGGTGGACTGGGTGCTTTACAGGGTCGGTTATACCGATCAGGTGGAGCGGCAGGGGATGGTTGTCTACCACGCCACGGAACCGGCAAGAGATCTGCCCAGCTGGTGCCGCGACCACGGTTTCAGGAAGATCGAAAGCGTCGAGATGCTTGCGCCCGGAGACATCGTTTTCGTGAGGCCCTGCACCAGTTCTGCGGGAGTGGTCTATCCGGGGCACACCTTTATTTTCGCGGGCTTCGCGGAGGACGGAGTGAATTCCTACCGGTATGACTGCGGAAAGAACGAGCGGATCCAGAGCGTGCAGCCTTCCTGCGAGCCGCTGAACGATTTTATGTTCGCGTACAGGCCTCGTTGACGGAGCGAGAGCGCGCGGAGGCTGCGGACGAACAGTATTGACGTATCGAATTAAAAACAGGGGAGACGCCCTGGACTAATACCGTATAATTACCGAAACGTTACCTTAGTTAGAGGAGGTAGACCACAATGAAAAAAAGCTTTGACCGTTTTTCCGGACTGCTGAAAGCCGCCGCGCTGCTGCTGGTTTTGCTGCTTTGCGCCTCAGCCGCCGCCTGCGCCGGTAATACAGGCGACGATCCCGGAGAAAAAACTCCCGAGGCCACCAAAGCCCAGACTTCAGAAGCCACCGAGGCCCCGAAGGCAACGGACGCTGCCACCGTAGCACCCACGCCGAATCCCACCGAACCTCCCACGGAAAAGCCCTCTGTAGATCCCACTGCGAATCCTTACGAAGGCATGCCCGTGCCCTACTTCGACCTGGCTTTCAAAAAGAACGACGCGTACGACGCGCTGGACAACACCGAGCTTGAAGTAGAAGACGGCTCCGTCGAAGAAGTGGAGGTCAATCTGGGCGGCGAGACTTATAAAGTCACCGGATTCAGAGGCACCGACGATGACGATTACATGACCATCATACTCGACGAATATGCCTCCGATTTCCGCGGATTCGTAGAAGAGGGCGTATCCTACGAGATATTCATCCAGATCGACGAGATACCCGCTTCCAGCGGAGGATTGCTGATCAGCAACGGCAACGGCGGCGGCACCAACCTGGCTATCCGCGGCTCCCAGGGCCAGCTGAACTTCAACGTTGGCAGCACCGCCCAGGACGGCACGTACCCCGGATCGGGTTACATATACGCTCAGACCAACGACGCCAGCCAGGGTACCAAGATCGAAGCCGGGACGCTTGTCCACGTGGTAGGCATATACGACCCCGAAGAAGGCAAGGTACAGCTCTACTATAACGGAGAACTTTCCAGCGAAGGAGAATTCGGCACAGGCGATTTCAATATGGCTTCCACCAGGAGCGGCGTGCTGGGCATCGCGTACAACGCTTCCTTCCAGAACGAACGGCTGGGCAATCTCACTTCGTTTACCATCGTTGAGGCCCGCGTCTACCGCCAGCCTCTTACCGCAGAGGAAGTGAAGGCAGTGTACGACAACTGCGTCAATGCCGTTAAGTCAGCCCAGAACTGAATACCGATCAACAGCTGTCTTGCGGGCCGGATCTTCCGGCCCGCTGTCTGTATCTGAAAGGAGGCTGAACGAATGATCAGACCATCGTTTTCGTTCAAATATAACGGCGTGCCCTTCGAAGAACTGGAAAAGCAGATCATCGAGAGCCCCGAAGGGTTCAAGGTGGTATTGACCGACGGACTCACCGTAGAATGCAGGGCGGACTTCCACGAAAAATACAGCGTTACGCACTGGGTAAACTATTTCTCCAATCCTACGGACCATCCCAGCGGCCAGATATCCGAACTGTACGACTGCGATATAACCGTGCCCTTCGAGCCGGACCCTCCGGTTACGAGGAAGAACCGCCAGGCCACCTGGGAGCCGGAGACCTTCAGGGTCGTCAAGACCGCAGGGGCCAACGTAAAAGAGGACGATCTGTGCACCAGGGAAGAGCGCCTCTGGGAAGGCCAGGAGACGGAATCTCATTGCGCCTGGGGCCGCAGCGCCCTGGAAAATTTCCCCTTCTTTGACGTTACCCGGAAAGGGAAGGGCGTGCTGGTTGCCGTGGGCTGGACCGGCCAGTGGAAGGCGCATTTCTACAGGAGGCACGATGATTGCCGCATCGCTTTCGGCATAGAGCACGCCAACTTCTATATGAAGCCGGGAGAAAGTTTCCGCACCGCTTCCGCTACCGTGCTGGAGTACGCCGACGGCCAGGAGAACGCCCACAACGCATGGAGAAGATACATAAAGGACGTGGTGTCGCCGGTGGGAAAGCCGGGCAGACCCGCCACGCCTCCCTTCAGCGGCCTGTTCTGGGGCGGAGTGCCTTCGGAAGAGATGGTAAAGCGCTGGAGCGGCATCGTAAAAGAGCGATTGCCCCTCGACACCTGCTGGATCGACGCAGGCTGGTACGAACCGCTCAGATCCACTACCACTGCCACCCAGTCCGCAGACTGGCCCAACGTAGGCACCTGGAATATCAACGAATTCTACCATCCCGACAGATATAAGAATCTAATCAGATTTTTGAAGGACAACGGCAAAAAGTTCCTGGTCTGGTTCGAGCCGGAGCGGCTGAAACGCAGCGTTGAGATCTGGACCCGGTATTTGACACGGACGGACAACTGCGAAGACGACAGCGTTATTATTGCCCTCAACGACGATCAGGTCCTGGAGGATCTTAAAAAGAAGATCGGTGACGTGGTGGAGGAACTTCAGCTGGACTGGTACAGGCAGGACTACAACATCTCGCCGCTGAACTACTGGCTCCACGAAGACGAAGAAAACCGGTCCGGCATCACCGAGATCAAATATATCACGAACCTGTACAAGTTCTGGGACTACCTGCTGGAACGGTTCCCGCACCTTCTGATCGACGACTGCGCCGGAGGCGGACAACGCATCGACATAGAGATGCTCTCCCGGTCCGTGCCGTTGTGGCGCTCCGACTACCAGTGCATGTGGGACTGCGTCCCCGAGGCCAACCAGATGCAGAATACCTGCGCCTCCTGGTGGATGCCCTGGTCCGGTATCGGATACGGCCCGAAACTGGGGGACACGTACAGCTTCAGGAGCGCCTATACCGGCGGCATCGCCGTGAGGACCTGGGAGCACGTTGACCCTGAATGGTCATACGAAAACGCGCCTGCGGATTTTGACTGGGCAAGAAAATATTTCACGGAGTACGTGGAGATCAGGCGTTATTTCGGAGAAGACTTTTACGCCCTGATACCAAACTCCAAGGAAAACACTTCCTGGAACGCCCAGCAGTACCACGATCCGGAGGACCAGAGCGGCATCATACTGGCCTTCAGGCGCGCACGCAGTCCTTTCTCTACGCTCCATTCCATGCCCAAGGGGTTCCTGCCCGGGGCGGAATACGAGTTTACGGACAGCGATACGGGGGAGTCGTTTAAGGCGAAGGGCAGCGACCTTTTAGAGAAGGGGCTGGATCTGTGCATCCGCGAAAAGAGAGGGTCGATGCTGCTCCGGTACAGAAAAGTGTAAAATTGACGGCCGCGTGGTCAACTTTACGATCGACGATGCGGTCGACAATACGGTCAGCTATACGGTAAAAAAGAAGGCGCCGCCGGGAATTCCCGGAGGCGCCTTTGCCGCGTCCGTCAACGTCATCACAGCTCGAAGAACCTTGACATAAGCGCCGGTATCTGCCCTTTAAGCGACTTGAGAACGTCCTCCGCCGAAGGATTGCCGAGAACGTATTCGCGCATATAAGTGCCCTGCGCGGCGCAGAGGCGGTCGTGCAGCGGGTACCAGTTCTCCATCAGGAAAGAAGCGTATTTCGCAAAACGGAAGTCGCCGACGATACGGTATTCAGGGCTGATCGTATCCACCGCCACCGAATAGCCTCGCTTCACCGCCGCCTTGATCTCCTCGGTCTTGTTCTCTTTAGAAAACACTATCGTCGAGCAGATGCGGCTGTTGCGGTTGCGTTCCGTGGAACCGTGGCTGTCCGTGGAGCCGACCACCGGATAATCCATGCCCTTTGCCTTATGTTCGTAATAGAAAATGGTCTGGAACCCGTTATGCTGGTAGTAATTCTCGCCGCCCAGGACCTCGAAGGCGTCGAAGGGCTTTTTTTCGTATATATATTCGACGTAATCCTCCGAGACCTGCATCGTCGAGCACATCCAGTAGGGATGTACGAATATGCCGAGGCCGCCGCCCTCCCGCACTTTCTCGTATATCCACTCTGCCACCGCAAACGACAGCCTTTCCGACTGGATCGGGCGGTCAACGCTCTTTGCCCGTTCTCTTATCATTTCGATGAACGCTTCCTGGGTCATCGTCGGAGGGCAGTTGCCGTCAATGCTTCTGCCGCGCGGGTCGTCGCCCATATATTCCTGGTTGCAGTTCGGCGTGATCAGCGCGTTTATGCTGAAGGCATTGCCGCAGCTGACGTAATGCAGATGGTTCAGAGGCAGATGCACTTCCTCGCCGCATAAGATCTGCATATCCGTGATCGGGCTCTCGTCGTTTTTGCCGATCTTGAATTTTGCCCTTGCCTCAAGCGAAGGATAAAATCTGTGATGGTCGGACATTATCGTGAAGTCGTATCCGGTCTCGCGGTAGTTGCTGACCACAAGGAACGGATCCTCGTTGCCGTCGGAGCGGCAGCTGTGCATATGGAAATCGCCGCGGTACGGATACAGCCCCTTCATATCTTCTCCCAGGGCGTACACGCGGAATTCTCCGAGGAATCCCTCTCCTTCACGGTAATATACGTGTATCTGATACATTCCCTCACGCTCGAACACTGAGCTTATGCGGAGGACGTGGTCGTCATCCGCCGTGGATCTCAGGGCGCGGGTGCAGTCGCTGCCGCTGAACCTGCTTTCTTCCGCACGGCTGGATTCCAGTATGAGCACGCTGTATTCATGCCCCGCCTCGAGCGTAAAGCGCTCGTTGACGGCGCGCAGCGATAAAGTCACCTGCCGCCCCGTCAAAAAGACTGCAGGCGTGATCTCGTATTCGTACAATTCGTTTCTCATCATTGTTGTCCGTTCTCCTTCGCATCCGAAGCGGGCGCCTGTCACGGGCGCGCCGCCGGTATTTTGCCGTTGTCCTGTACGGTGTTATAGTACTACAGACCGTCTCGCTTTTTCAATATCGGAAGCCGGGATCGAGAACCTTTTAGATGTTTCGCGCTGTGCAGGGGAGACCGGTATAAAAATACCGCAGGGATCACCCTCTGCGGTAAATAACTGTTGTCATTGAGCTTTATCGAGCCTTACGCTTTGTTGAACTTCTCCTTAGGCTGTCTGCAGCGGGGGCATCTCCAGTCGTCCGGCAGGTCTTCGAATGCCACACCGTCGTGTTCGGCGGGATCGTAAACGTAACCGCAGACCGAGCAGACGTATTTGCCGCTGGCTTTCGTTTCGGAGAAATCGACTTCGGCAGGCACCGTGGGTACGGGATGATCCAGATCCATCACGCGTTTTGCTTCGAGGTTTTCATACCCTTGAGGCGTATGCGTTCCGCAATAGACTGTCTGATCGTTCCGGACAAATTCGCGGACGCGGTCGAGGGTCTCACGGGCGGCGGCGAGATCTTCATAAACCACCGACAGTTTGTTCTCATACAGCGCCTCGTCGACGTAGGTGATGTCGCCGTGAAGCATATAGAACAACCCGTCGCTTTCAACTATCACGATGCTGTTGCCGCTGGTGTGGCCCTTGGCTTTGATCAGGTAAACGCCCTCCGCGATCTTCTGGCTCTCCGGGAAGTTGTGGTACGCGCCGTCGGTGAAGTTGACGGGGACGATATTGTCAAGCCCCTGCAGTTCTGCCGCTGACGTTTCGTCTGCGTTCACGTAGATCTTCGCGTTCGGGAAGGATTTCAATTCGCCGGAATGGTCTGCGTGTTTGTGCGTGAGCAGGATCTTAGTGACCTGTTCCGGCCTGTAGCCCAGCGCGGCGAAAGCGCCCATATAGCTGCAGATATCCTTTCCGGTAAAAAGCGGACTTTTTTCGTCCGGCACTTCTTCCGGCGTTCCCGCAGGGAGCCCGGTATCGACAAGGATCACTTCTTCTCCTATGTCGATCAGGTAGTTCTGCAGACTGCCGCGGTAGCGCACGGCCGGGTCGAACCTGTCAACGCCTTCTTCGCCGCCGAAAACAAAAGGCTGGGTATAAAATCCGTCTTTTCTGAATTTGACTGCTTTGATTATCATCAATTGTTCCTCCGTTTGGATCACTTTGCCGCAGGTTCCCACTTGCAGCGAACGGGAGATACGATGGAGCCGGCTTTCTTCATGTCAGCCATAACCTTGTCGACGACTTTTCTGTCGAGCCCGGTCAGTTCGGCGATCTTGCCCGCGTTCAGCGGCTCTCCGGCTTTCTTCATTGCCTCCAGAATGATTTCTTTTTCGTTCATGATATTTTCCTCCTTTTTCTGTCAATCTGCTATATCTACGTCCGGTACGATCAGAACGTCGTACTCCGGATAAAGAGTTTTGATCTCACCGTACAGCGTCTCCAGCGCTTCCTTGCGGTCAACGTCGAAGCTGACTACCACGTCGAAACGTACGGTCTTGTTCTCGGTATCTGCGTAAAAACCGTGCATCTGAAGCGCCCAGTCGTGCGCCATGACCGTCTTCTGCACCGCGTTACGCATATGCGACGCTTTGTCATCGGAGGTGTTGAAAGAATAGACGCCGATGCCGGTAAGAATTACGCCGGTCTTGCGGAAGACGTCGGTCTGTATCTTTCTTGTGATCCTGTCAACGTCATCTACGCTCAAATTGTCCGGCAGTTCGACGTGTACCGAGCCATAGTTTTTGTTCGGGCCGTAGTTGAAAAGCGTCAGGTCGTAAGCGCCGAGCACCGCATCTTCAGCGCAGATGATCTCTTTCAGTTCCTTCATCGTTTCCGCGTCTTCGCGCTTGCCTATGATGTCGTTCAGCGTTTCGATCATCATTTCGATACCTGCTTTGATGATGAAGCCCGCGATGATCACGCCAACGTACGCTTCAAGAGAAACGTGCCAGATCAGGTAAATTATCGCAGAAGCGAGAACGGAAGAGGAAAGTATCGCGTCGAACAGGGCGTCAGAACCGGATGCGACCAGCGCCCCGGAATTGACTTTCTTTCCCTGCTTTTTAACGTACAGCCCGAGCAGCAGCTTTACGACGATCGCAACGGATATGATAATGATCGAGACGGTGCTGTAATCCGCCGCCTCGGGATGGATGATCTTCTTGATGGATTCTACCAGGGACGTTATGCCTGCGTACAGCACCAGCGCGGCGACGATCATGGAACTCAGATATTCGATCCTGCCGTAACCGAGCGGATGCTTTTTGTCCGGCTGCTTTGCTCCGAGCTTAGCGCCGATGATCGTCACGACGGACGAAAGCGCGTCGGACAGGTTGTTGACCGCGTCAAGGATGACGGCGATCGAGTTCGATACCAGCCCTACGAACGCCTTGAATCCCACGAGCAGGATGTTGGTAACGATACCGACAATACTCGTTTTTACTATCGCTTTTTCTCTGTGAGCCGCCAGGACGGCAATGTCGTTGTCCTGTTTTTCCATATCGTTTCACTCCAATATACGCTCGACGGCCGCTCGGACTTCCTTCATATCGACGGTCGGCTCAAAGCGGGCAACGACGCTGCCTTCGCGGTCAATAAGGAATTTGGTAAAATTCCAGCCGATGTAGGTCTTGTCGCCGAATTTCTTGTTGTTCATTTTGGCAAACTTGTTCAGCATTGCGTTTTTGACGCCTTTTCCGAAGCCTTCGAACGGTTTTTCGCTTGCAAGGAAAGCAAACAGCGGGTCGGCGGTATCGCCGTTGACGTCTATCTTTGCAAACTGCGGGAACTCCGTTCCGAATTTCAGCGTGCAGAATTCGTGGATCTCATCGTCGCTGCCCGGTGCCTGCCCCGCGAACTGATTGGACGGGAAATCGAGGATTTCAAACCCCTTATCCCGCAGATCCTTATACATTGCCTCCAACGGTTCATAGTGCGGCGTGAATCCGCAGCCCGTCGCTGTGTTGACGATCAGCAAAACCTTTCCCTTATAATCCGAAAGGCTGATGTCATTTCCTTTTCTGTCCTTTACTGTGAAATCGTATACCGTTTTCATTTTTCCTGCTCCTCCCTTTTGTTCTGTTTATCCAGCAGTTCGTAAAGTAATTCATGTAGTTCTTGCGTTTTTTCCGGCTTCAGATCGATACAGCTGCCAACCTTGCGCGGAATATCTTTTGCCCGTATCTGAAGCTCCTCTCCAGCCTCTGTCAACGAGATCACAACGACCCTGTCATCTTTTTCGCTTCTGCTCCGGTCGATATAACCGGCCTCCTGTATCTTCTTAAGCAGGGGAGTAAGGGTCCCGTTGTCGAGCATCAGCGTATCGCACAATTCGCCTACGGTCACGGTCTTTTTCTCCCACAATACAAGAAATACAATATATTGCGTGTACGTCAGTCCAAGGGGTTTCAGGTATGGAGTGTAGAGATTTATGACCCCTCTCGCGGCGGCATAAAGCGGGAAACAAAGCTGATTCGAAAGCTTCATGGCCTCAAGATAGTTGTAGTCCATTGGCGCGCCTCCTAAAACGCATTTGATGATATTATATTTTATCAAATGCTTTTCAATTTGTCAAGATGACGCCATAAAGTCGAACGGAAAGCCTTCGCGAACGTGATCATACTAAACTGATATGGCAGTAAATCTTGCAAGAACTGCGGCAAAAAGCGGCTGCAAACCTTGAAAAATGAGGTGATCTGTAGTATAAAAAGAATTGCCGTATGCGCTCAAAATGCGTCGGACAGAAAGGTCAGGAGGCAGATACTATGAAAACAAAGAGGATAACGGGACTTGTACTGGCGATATGCCTTTTGTTCACTATGACTCCGCTGACCTTTACCAAGGCGGCCGAAACTCTCGACGGAGGTCCGGTCAAAGAAGTATCTACGCGCGACGCACTGCAGGAGGCGCTTGACGCGGGCGAAACGGCAAAACTTGCGCAGGATATCGAGGGCAGCGTGACGGTAACGACGGGAGCGGTCCTTGACCTAAACGGCTTTGTCCTCCGCGGCGGGATCACGGTCAACGGGAACGGCAGTCTGAGGCTTATCGACAGCGATCCGTCTTCGGGCCACGAGTCAATCACGTATACGGATCAGATCGACGGAACGGTATATGACGTTTACGGCGGCGTGATAACCGGAGGAGCAGTAAAGGTCAATACCGGCGGTCAGTTTTATATGGAAGCCGGCACGTTGACCGGCAAAAGCGGCATCTGGGTCGACAGAGGCACTGCCGTTATGAGCGGCGGCATGATCGCCGGGAACTTCGGCGGCAGATTTTACTATCCTCTCGAAGCCGAATATCTTGAGGCGGAAGCTGTTCTGGTCGAGGGAGAAGGCGGCAGCTTTACAATGAAGGGCGGCAGTATCGTCTGCAACGCGGGTAGTGACTACATTTACGATATAGCGAGATACGGGCACGATCTGGAATACTATCTGAGAAACGATTTTACCCGCGTTTGCGTAGCTGTATGTGGCGGCGCAGTGTTTAATGTGGAAGGCGGTACGATCGCAAGAAACGTCAACGGCCACGGCGGCGGGGTGTGTATCGCAGATGACGGCATTTTCAACCTGGTCGACGGCAGTATCTCGGGAAATGTGGCAGCTTGCGGCGGAGGAGTGTATATGTACGACGGAACGTTCAATATGTCCGGCGGAAGTCTCGACCATAACGCGGCGATCTGCGAATCCGGCGGCGGCCTGTCCGGCTGGGGAACCCTTAAATGGGATTTTTATACAGATGAAAACGGCGACGGTTTTTTAGTTATACCGATCACACTTACTGTCATTATTACCGGAGGCAGCGTTAGCGGAAACTTCGCGAAGGGGGGCGGCGGCGGGATTGGCCTTCCGTGTGTTTACCGGTTTAAAATGTCCGGCGCCTCAATTACGGACAATACTGCGGGAGCCGAAGGCGGCGGCATAAGTTTGGCGGCGGTTACTTTAACGCTCGACGGAATTAACGTGCTAAGTCATTACGCCGGTGAGCTCGAATTGAAAGACATTATCATCAGCGGAAACACGGCAGGAGGAAAAGGCGGCGGACTGTGGGTCCCCGACCTGACAAATCCGGAGGTCATCTACACTGATCCTGATCCGAGATACGGGTTCAACGGGACCATTCATCTTCAAAAGACGTTATTAAACATGTCCGGCAGTCTGTTGATCACCGGCAACACCAGCGGAAGCGACGACGCAAAAGTCGCGGACAACGTTTATCTGTCCGGAGAGCCCTGCATTACCGTCAACGGCGACCTGACCGGTTCCGCCATCGGCGTGACAACGGAAAAAACTCCGACTGCGGAAGAACCGGTTGTTTTTACAAGCGGACTCTCCGGTAAAGGCATTGCGACGGATTTCTTCAGCGACGATCCGACCTACGGAGTGAAGCTTGACGACGACAAAGAAGCTATGCTCGGGTTCTTTACATACGATGTCAAGGTAGCCGATCCAGAGCACGGCAGTGTTGCCGCCTCTGCAGCAGGAACGTCGTCCCTGTCCGGGCTCGAAGCCGGAACGTTGATCACGCTGGAAGTCAGTGCGGATCAAGGGTATGATTTTGATACACTTACGGTTAAGATGGGGGATAAAGACGTTGCCGTCGATCCGCTAGGCAACGGCAGATACACGTTTGAAATGCCTGCCGCCGACGTTGCCGTTTCGGCGACGTTTAAACTGCAGCTGTTCCAGATCGATTTCGTTGACGAAGACAACACACCGCTTCAGAGCGGCAGCGTAGCTTACGGCGAAACGCCTTCTTACGCGGGTGAAACTCCGACCAAAAGCGCAGACGCGCAATATACCTACACCTTTGCGGGCTGGACCGACGGGACAAACACATACGGCAAAAACGATACGCTTCCCGTAGTTTCCGGAGCAGTTACCTACACTGCGGTTTATACCAAAACGAAGAACAGCTACACGGTCATCTGGCGGCAGGATGACGGAACGGAGATCGACAGGTCCACTGTCGAATACGGCCAGACTCCGACCCACGCCGATCCTTCAAAAGAAGCAGACCCCGAGTTCACCTACACGTTCGCCGGCTGGTCTCCTGCGATCGTTCCTGTGACCGGCGACGCGACCTACAAAGCCACGTACTCAAACAGCACGAACAGCTACACGATAATCTGGCAGCAGGATGACGGAACGGAGATCGACAGGACCACTGTCGAATACGGCCAGACTCCGACTCACGCCGATCCCACAAAAGAAGCAGACGCCGAGTTCACCTACACTTTCGCGGGTTGGGATCCTTCGATCTCGTCCGTAACGGGCGACGCGACTTATAAGGCAACCTACAGCTCGACCGTCAACGAATACATCGTAACGTTCAAGAGCGAAGACGGAACGGTGCTTCAGACCGTAACTGTTGCCTACGGTGAAACTCCCGAATATACCGGCGAGACTCCGGTCAAAGCGGAAGACGCGGAAAACATATATACTTTCGCAGGATGGGATCAGGAGATCTCCGCGGTAACGGGTGAGACGGAATACACCGCGACGTTCACTGCGACGCAAAAGACTCTTCCTCCCGCGACCGGCGACAACGGTCTTGAGGTCTGGGCGATAGTGATCATCGCAAGCCTTGCATATCTCGCAACGATACCGGTTCACAGAAGGAAGCGCGCGAAAGCGAAGTGATCCGAGCGTTTGCAGCCGGACGCCCGGCCAACCGCTCCAGCCCTGCCAATCTTGACAAAACGCGCCATTTGCGTACAATATCGAAGCATAAACGACATTCCGGCGCGACCCTGCAAGGAGGTTTCTATGAAAATCGTTTTTGACTATTCCGTGAAATTGGGGAAGTACGACGGCAACGATGACGTTTTCCAGTGGGAGATCGATTCTTCCGACGAGGCCGTAGAAAAAGCATATACGAGAGCGATCATGGTGGGAACTGACCTGGAGGACGTTCCGGAACTTCAGCCGCTTCGCGAACAGGCGTACAGAGAGATCGAGCAGGAGCAGATCGAGAAGCTTCGCCGGGAGGGAGACGACGCGCTTGCCATCCAATGCTTTAAAGAGTCCAAAAGCCCCTTCGACTGCGGATATACCATAACCGTGTCCTTCGCCGATATCGAGGACGTTCCCGACAACGAACAGATAGAAGAGTGGGTGAGAGAGGCTCTTGCCGCGGGAGATGCTGACCTGGCCGGAGCGATCATTTTGGAACACTTTTTGAACTATTCCGGCGATCTGCTCGAAAGAGCGCTGGAGATCGCGTCCGAAGAAGGTTGCCAGGAGTTCATTGACAAAAACAAACGATAAAACGATCTAAACGAAAGGGAAAGTTTTTATAAACGAAAGGGAATATTTTTATGAAAAAGTTCTTATCAATTTTACTTGCGTGTGTGCTGATGGTATCCTGCCTCACTGCATTGACGTCCTTTGCAAGCGGATCGCTGCCCTTCGAACTTGTCGCTCCGGGCAACGTGACTGCTGTATGGCTTGAAGGAGGCGATTCGCCTACGACCACCAAGTTGACCTACAGCTTAAGCAACGATATGACCACGTTTTTCAAAAATATGGAAAACGCGAATTTAAACGATACCATCGAGCAGTTTATGAAGAACATAGGCTGCGACGATATCTGGATGACGATCCAGGTCGACTGGGCCGTTGACGACGTCAACGACAGCGTTTCCGGCTGGCATTATTCGAAATATTGGGACGGAGACGAATATTTCGGCCTCGGCCGCGACAGCGAAGGCAACGCTCGCTGGAGCGAATGGGACGTCATTGACGGCGGCCTCAACAACGCGACCGAGACCGTGCAGGACATCTGGGTCACCCGCGGCTTGCCGAACGACGACCGCTGGAACGGCAATCCCGAGACCCATACTCCGGGCGTAAAAGACCAGCTGAAGCCGGAACAGTATACGTATAACGAAGAAGCGGAAGAACTGCGTATCGACTATACCAAGCATACCGTATATTTCCGCGCGCGCTTCGTTGTTACCGTAAGGATAGAAGATAAACCGGACAAGTATTATTTGTCCGAATGGTCGAATATTACGAGCGTAGGCAAGGATTCGGAAAAATTCGAACAGCTTACAAAAGCCGATCTTGACGCGCCGGTTATCACCGGTCTTCGTATGACCGACAAGGAGTTCAACTACAACCCGATCGTCGCGTTTACGCTCACGGTCCCCGATAAACTTGCGGAGAACGCCACAAAAGTCGAGGCCAACGGCGGTTCCATAACCATTGAAGTATGGGCACGCGTCAAAGGCGACAAAGAGTTCGTTGAGCTTCAGGGCGACTGGCTCATTAAAGCAGGCGAGATGGAATCCGCGCTGTTCAACCTGGCAAACGAAGAGCGGCCGAACGTTGCCAAGGACAGCATCATCGAGCTTCGGTGCCGCTACAGATACGATCATCCCAAGTATTTTGACGGCAGCATTTATTCTGACTGGTCCAAGACGATCTCCTTCGGTACCGACGACATCAACTACAATACCAACCCCGGTACGGACAATCCCTATGACGACGGCAACCCGAGCGGTGTCGGAAGCAAGTGCCCGATCTGCCACTTTTGTTCGCAGCCTCTGGGCCTGTGCATCTTCATCTGGCTTCTCATCATTCTTGTGGTGATCATCGTGATCGTGATCATTATCGTTATTGCCAGGAAGAAGAAAAAGGACAAGAAATGATGACGCGCGCGTCATTTGCCCGTCAGGGCAGGCATCATGTGCGAAGCACGCATCATTGACAAATGAAAAAAAGCAGGCTGACGTTTTTTCCATCAGCCTGTTTTTTTATGCCTGATTTGCGTAAGCCCGGATGGCGTCCAGAAGCTGGATGTCCGCCGGGAGCCAGTTGACGGTTTCCAGCTCGTCCGCTGCGAGCCACCTGGCGGCTTCGTGCTCCTTAAGGCGCAGCTCGCCTGCCTTGACCGACGCTGAATAGCAGCTCATACTGAGGTGAAATTCCGGATAGTCGTACTCGATCTGATCCAGCAGGCTGCCGACTTCGATCTCGGTGTCGAGCTCCTCCCGGATCTCTCTTTTAAGAGCGGCTTCCGGAGTCTCGCCGGCCTCGATCTTGCCACCGGGGAATTCCCAGAAATCTTTATATTTACCGTAACCGCGCTGGGTGGCGAAGATCTTTCCGCCCTCGCGTATAACCGCGGCAACGACTTTAACGACTTTCATACTGTTGTCCTCATTGTGAACGCTCCAGGGCCTCTTAAAACGGCCTTGGAGCGCCTTTTCCGCCTGTGCGGCGGTCATTACCCTTGCCGGGGCGGCATTGCCTTAAAATGGCTTCTGGACGCGTCAGAACGGATCTCGTCCCGCCCGGCATCAGCGCCTCGTTACTGCCCGAGAAAGAACCCGATCACTTCGGGCACGTACCGCTCCATTGTTGCGTCGCTGCCCATAAATATCTCGTGCCTGGATTCCGGAAATTCTTCGTAGCGGCAGTCCGGCACCCGCTCGGCAAATTCTTTCTGAGGCGGGTTCGACACCATATTGTCCTTCCCGGCGGCCAGAAGCAGCACTTTGGTCTTTATGCCTTCCGGGAGGCCTTTTTTCAATATCTTCTTGCCGACTTTCAATGACTCGAATGTCCAGCGGTAGGAAGGGGAGCAGTTCTGGTAGTCGGGATGCTCCCGGCGGAAGTTGGCGTACCTTGCGAATCGGGCTTCGGACCCGGCGCAGGAGTCTTTGAAAGTCTCTTCGCCTGTGTATCCGCTCGAGAGGAACAGCCGCTTTTTAGATTGGCCCAGGCCGATCATGGTGCCGCATACGGCTTTGGCCACGAAAGGCGGAAAACTGCCGGTGGAGGGAGCGATCATAGGGGAGGAAAGCACAGCTTTCTCGAAAAGGTCCGGATGGGCTTCCATAAACATTGCCGCCACCGCGCCGCCCATAGAGTGGGCAAACAGATACAGAGGCAGGTCTTTTGGCACTACGTCTTTCACGAAGCATTCCAGATCCTGTACGTACTCTTCGAATCTGTCGATATGGGTGATGGTCTTGTCTTCAACTTTCCTGTAGCTGCAAGCGTGGCCCCGCTGATCGTAAACGTATACGGAGAGGCCTGACCGGATGAAATACAGGCACATCTCTTCGTATTTGACGTGTGATTCCGTGAATCCGTGCACGATCACCAGGTTCCCCGACGGCTTTTCCGCCCGGAACACATGGTAGCAAAGGGGCTTTCCGTCGTATCCGGCGAACGTCAGGTCCTGCCTTGCCGCAGCCAGCGCCGGTACCGCGGTCTCTTTCATTACTGTCTCGTATTCGTTCTCGTGTATGATGCGGATATCCATCGGCGATCCTCCGATCTGTAGATAAGGCCGGCATTGCGGCCGCCATTTATTTTGCGTCTCTTACCGGTCAATTATATTCCGGCGTGAGGAGGCCGTCAATATGGCCGGGGCGGGGACGGGACCGCTCGCGGCAAAACGCAATTGACCTCGCCGGGGTCAAAGTGCCATAATATGGGCGGGAGTGATGCGCATGCTGCTTTATTTTATCAGACACGGAGATCCGGATTACGCTAACGATTCATTGACGCCCCGGGGCGCGCGCCAGGCGGAGGCGGTGGCCAAAAGGCTGGCGGTGTACGGGCTGGACGAGGTGTATACTTCGAGCCTGAACAGAGCCGTATTGACCGCGAAACCAACCTGCGAACTGCTGGGACTGACGCCTCAGCTGTGCGACTGGGCGAGAGAAGACTATCCATGGAGGGAATTGACCGTGCCGAGGGACGGCGGCGGTGTCACCTGGCCTTTCTTTACGGCCAAATATTCCAGGCTGTTCAACTCTCCCGAAGTGATCGCGCTTGGCAGGCACTGGGCGGATTCGCCTCTGTTTGCGGATACCACGTTCAAGCAGGGATACGAACGCACTCAGAAAGCGGCAGACGATTTTCTCCTGTCGCTGGGATACCGCCACGACTGCGAGAACGGGCTTTACACTCCCGAGAAGCACAACGATAAAAGGGTGGCGCTGTTCGCCCATCAGGGATTCGGAATGATATTCCTGAGCTGCGTGCTCGACGTGCCTTACCCGCTTATGTGCACCCATTTCGACCTGAGCCACAGCAGCATGACCGTGATAGAGTTCAGTCCCAATACGGAAGGGTACGTGATACCCAAGGCGCTTCAGCTGTCCAACGACAGCCACCTTTACAAAGAAGGGCTTCCTACCTGGTATCAGAACGTGATAAAGATCTGATGCTTCAGGATCAGATACGGCTTCAGGATCATTAACGAAAGGAAATCGTTCCGAGATATGGCAGATTACAGATTCGGAGTTATGGATAAAGGGCCAAGAAACCTCATCACCGACGTGCCCGGGGTGCTGGTGGGCCACTGCACGCTGGCTGAAGGCGATATACAGACGGGAGTCACCGCTGTGCTGCCTCACGGAGGCGACGTCTATCACGAAAAATGTCCCGCGGCTTCTCACGTGGTCAACGGCTACGGCAAGAGCATGGGCCTGGTGCAGATAAACGAGCTGGGGAGCATCGAGACGCCTCTGATTCTGACCAACACGCTCAGCGCGGGAGAGGCTTTCACCGCCTGCGTCAGATATATGACCGCCCGTAACGAGGGCATCGGCAGGGAAGAGGGCACGGTCAATCCCGTGGTCCTGGAGTGCAACGATTCGTTCCTGAACGACATCCGAGGGCTCCACGTTAAAGAAGAACACGTGTTCCGGGCGATCGAAGCGGCGGGCAATGAGTTCGAACTTGGCGCCGTGGGAGCCGGGCGCGGCATGACCTGCTACGGGCTAAAAGGCGGCATCGGTTCCGCCTCCAGGGTGTTCGACGTTGACGGCGAGGTCTACACCGCAGGAGCGCTCGTATTGACCAATTTCGGCCACCTCAGCGACCTGGTAATATGCGGAGACCGGGTGGGGGAGAGGCTCTCGGGAGAACCGGGGGAGACGAAAGGCTCATGCATAATGATACTCGCCACCGACGCGCCATTGTCCTCCAGGCAGCTTCAGCGGGCGTGCAGAAGGGCCCAGAGCGGCCTTGCCAGGACCGGAGCCATAACCGGGGGAGGCAGCGGCGAGATAGTGGTGGCATTCAGTACCGCAAACAAAATGAGGACCGGGGACCACATCTGGCGCCCGGCCCTGCTGAACGACGATCTTTTGTATCCGCTTTTCCGCGCCGTCACCGAGACCGTGGAGGAAGCGATCGTCCGGTCGATGCTGGAAGCCGAGTCCGTTACGGGGATCGGCGGCAATACCAGGCAGTCCCTGGCGGAATTAATTTAACGGTCAGGGGCCGTGCCTGCGGCCGGACACGGCTTCGCGCCGCAGGTCAATTTATCTCCCAAACCACCGTCACCGTGTCCGACACGCTGATGTCGTCCGGCTCCAGATCCATGCTGTAGCACTCGTCCTCGCAGCCGGCGGCGGCCATTTTATTCACGGCCATCATCCTGCCCATGGGCCGTACTTCCATGCTCATATCTCCGAAGGAATAGTCGACTGTCTGGATGGATCCAAGCGCGAGACCCGCCGCTTCCGCAAGGACGGCGGCTTTTTCTTTAGCGTCCGCAACTGCCTTGCCCAGCAGCACGTTCTTGGCGGCTTCCTGATCTTTTACGGTGTAGCTGATGCTGAATTCCGGGCGGAGCTTGCTGTTGGCCAGGGCGTAAAGTATACGGCCCAGACGGTCGTTGTCGGAGCCGAATTCCACCTTCATATTGTGGCGGTAGCGGTAGCCCTTGAGCCGCTGCTTGTACTCGTCTTTTTCCCTGTAGCTTTCGTATTCCGCGTCAACGTTGAATCCGAGCGTCTTCAGGTCTTTGTGCTCGAACCCGAATCCTGCCAGCAGCTCTTTAAGCTTTTCAGTGTCTTCCGATGAGCGCTTCAGCGCTTCTGCGTATTCTTTGTACACTTCGGAAAGCGTTATGGTGATCCTGGTGAGATCGGGATGCAGCTTTAAGGTTCCTTTTCCGGTGACTCTTATAGTTCTCATAACTTTCCGGCTCCTTTCCGGTCAAACCGATTCTTTCCGGTCGGACGTAACCTCTCCGCCAACGTTTTAATTGCCGTCGAATATGCCGCCTTCACGGAAAATTTTTATATATTCCTTCGTCATATTCCAGTACATATCTGCCGGATCGTCTCCGTACAGATCCGTTTTGGCGGTGAATACTCCGGTGTTCTCGGCGTACTCGTTGAAGGAGTTGATAACGATGATCTTAGGCTTCGTTTTGGCGGTGAAGACCTGCTTCCAGGAATCCTTATACCACCGTCCGTTATCCCGGGGAACGGGAGTGTGGCCCTTGCGGTTGTCCCAGCCCGGCATGACCACCATGACTTCGCCGTCCTGTTTGGTGCCCTTGTCGTAGGCCCAGCCGTAATAGCCTGGAGTGCTTTGATTGTCCGCCCAGCGAAGCGTGAACTGGTCGGTATATTTGGTCCTTCCGCCTTCGGCCAGGTAATCGGCCCAGAGCTGCTCGCCTCCGTCGCCGTAAATGATGAGCAGAGGCTTGCCGTCAAGCATATAGTAGGCGTCTCCGAAGTCTTTCTTCAGGTAGCGGTTGTACAGCGTCACGGCCTCGTCTTCGATGGCTTTACCGTTGTGATCCCACTGTATCTTTCCTATGGCGGAGCAGTATTTTATGGGCCTGTTGCCCTCGTCGTTCCACTTCTTGATGCACTGGGCCATCTTGAGGGCCCGGTCGTTGATAAAGCCCCCTTCGGTGTCGATGATGTTGGTCTGGTCCATTATTATGAAATCCACTCCGGCTTCGCTGAGCTCTTTCAGGTGGAAGTATATGACTTCTTCGTCCAGGGAATCGTAATAGCCGAAGGATCCGTCGGGGAGCAGAGGCTCGTACTGGATGTCCCAGTTCAGCCAGATGTTGGATTTGATGTTGTTGCGGTAGTCGTCGTTGTACGTGTACCATACGCTGTACCAGATGCCTATATCGGCTTCCGCCGGTTCCACTTTGATCTGTCCCACTTTAAGTCCGTCTCCCTTCTGATCCCCGGTTTCGTTAACGCTGCCGTCGTCCGTTACAGCCTTTCCGCAGGCTGCCGCCGTCAACAGCAATGCCAGGCACATAACGCCGCACAATACCAGGCTCAATATCCTGGCAGCCGTTCTTCCGCTCCGGTCAACACCGCGTTCGCTTTTTCTACATGTTTTAATGACGTTCATATATCGCACCGCCGTTTTCTTTGATCTTGCCGTAATTATATTGCTTCCCGGGCCCGAGGGCAAGTGCAAATTGCCCCTGCCTGTCCGCCGCGCATTCCGCAAGCATAAAAAAATAAACTTCCGCCAGTATTGTCTCCGCCCGGCGTAAATGGTACAATGTACGTGATCACACAGATCCGACGTGGGTCCGGCTTCCGGATCATCCGGTATCGACACCGAAGGAGGAACGATAAAATGAAAAAAACTGTTCTTTTGATTTGCGCCTGCGCGCTGGTCCTTATTATGACCGCCGGCATCGCAGCATTCGCCGACAGCGGCTACGAGACCTGGGACGATTACGGATACGGAGTCAGATCCCAGGTAGACGAGATATTTGCAGACGGCAAGAGTATTTCCGGCGGTTCCGCGGGAGACTACCTGTCCGTGAACCAGTATATTATCGCCGGCAAATACGAGACGCTCACGTTCAAGGGCTGGGCCGGTTACGACCAGGTGATCACCGGCGTCGGATACGCCATCGACGGAGGGGAAAACGTTTTCGGCGGTGAGCTCATCCCGGCTGCGGCCGATTCCCACGCGGCGGCGTACGGCGGCGATAACGTGACTTATTATTCTATCGACGTGCCGGTGGCCGGAATAACGGAAAAGACGCGCCTGACGCTGCTGGCCCAGCTGGAAGACGGCACCGCAGTTGCCCTTAACAGATACGACGTGTTCGTGCAGGAAAAGAAGGAGCAGATAGTGCAGAAGGAAGTTGCCCTGACCCAGGGAGGCACCGGAAGGCCCATATGCTTCTCGGATTACGGCAGCGTCGCTTTCAAGATCCATATCCCGGAGCAGTGGCGCCTGGGCCAGTTCGTGGTCATCAATTCCCCTACGTGGGATATGACCGGAGCCGGACTGACCGCGGATATATACAAGTGGGACACCGATTATGATACCACTTTGAAGGGCAAGTCCCTCAGCACCTGCCTCATCGAGGACCACATCAACTGCACCAGCATGGTCATCACTTTCGGATACGTGCCCGAGGGCGATTATCTGGTCGAATTTACCGATTTCGAGCTTAAGATAGGCGGCTACGAGGCCAACGGACCCACGTCCGAACAGGCGTCCACGTTCAAGTATTTCGTTGACGAGCTCGAAGAAACTTCCGGCATACCTCAGCTGAAGATGGTGCTTTACGACAACACGGTGCCTCCGCAGATCACGGAAGCTCCCGCCACCGAAGTTCCCACCGAGGCTCCCACTGCCGCTCCCACTGACGTTCCCACCGACGTGCCGGACAAGGCCACTGACGCTCCCGTTGAAGACAAGACCCAGGAGCCCGCTGACAACGACGCCACTCCCGAACCCGGAAATGACGACGATGCTCCCAAGAAGAGCGGCAACGTGGTGCTCCCCATAGTGCTGGGCGCAGTCGGGGTGGCCGTCATCGCCGCCGCGGCGGTATTGATCCTTAAGAAGAAAAAGGCATAATAAGTTCTGAAACGAATTTGGATAATTAACGGTCAATGAACAGAAAGATAACTTTAATGGACGGCGCCGTGGGCACCTCTTTGTGGAACATCGCGGAGGCCGCGGGCGTCAAGAAAGAACCTGTCTGGAAGTACAATATCGAGCACCCCGAGTTCATCGAGGAACTGGCGAAAAGGTACGTGGAAGCAGGCAGCGAGATCATACTGGCCAACACCTTCGGTGCTAACGGCCCGGCAGTAGAGCGGGTGTCGAATTATACTTCCCGCGAAGTCGTTGCCGCAGGCGTGAAGGTCGCCAAAAGGGCGCTTGAAGGGACCGGCGTCAAGCTCTGTATGTCGATGGGGCCGTTGACCCAGCTGCTGGAGCCCTACGGAGACCTGGAAGAGGAAGAGTGCGCTGCGATATACGAGGAGATGCTGGACGCGGGCGTAGGGGCCGGAGCGGACATCGTGATCGTACAGACCTTTATGGACCTGGAGATGATGCGCGTTGCCACTGAGGCTTCTAAAAAGTACGGCGTTCCCGTGTTCTGCTCCCTGACCTTCGAGAAGCACGGAAAGACCATGTTCGGCAATTCCGTTCAGGACGCCATAGATACGCTGGGGCCTCTGGGGATAGACGCCATAGGGCTCAACTGCTCTCTGGGCCCGGATCTGGCGCTTCCCATAATCAGGGAATTCTCGGAGAAGACAGACATCCCGCTGCTGTTCAAGCCCAACGCCGGAAAGCCCATTATGAACGACGAAGGTATCGTCACCTCCGCATATACCGCCGCAAAATTCGCGGAGGAGGTCAGGCCTGCGCTGGATTTTGTCAGCTATATCGGGGGCTGCTGCGGCTCCGATCCGGAGTATATTAAAGAGATCAAGAAAATGCTCTGATCTTTATTGTCCGAGACCGTGCCGAGCAGGGAGGCGGAGAAAACGTAAAAATGCCGGAAAATGCGGCAGACCGGTGTTGACCGGCCAGGCCCCACGGTATTATAATTAATCGGTTTTTAACAAAATTCAAACAGCTTTTGCCGGAGAGCCTTCCTGACGAAGTCAGAAAACGTGAGGCCGCTTCCGGAAGAGGGAGGATGAAAATGAAAAAGATTCTTGCTGTCCTGATCGCATCCGTTATGGCGATCACAATGTTCGGAGCTCTGACCGTCAGCGCCGACCAGCCCACCAACTACCTTACCACCAAGTGGAGCAACAGCCTCTTCGGCGGCAACCTCGAAGAGACGGAGGAAGACGGCGCCGTGGTGACTACCTACACGTTCTCTTCCAAACAGCCCTGGATCTCTTCCAACATCAGCGTATACGGCGATATCAAGAAACTGGCCGAAGGCAAAGATTACGTCGAAGTCGTGTTCTCCGTCGAGATCCGCGGCGTTTTCAGCGGTGAAAACAATGCGACTTACTGCGAGAGCCTGCTTCGCGCCGTGAACCCCCGCACCAACTACATCTCCTATCCCGCCGGCGACGCAGGAAACTGGAACGGAGAGGGAGCCACGTGGCAGGAACTGTTCGACGAAGGCGCCGATGACGAGAAACTGTTCGCGGTCGACACCGGCGGCAACTGCATGTTCAACTTTACTCCCCAGACTATAGAGATCCTGGGCGACGAATGGACGCTGTACGAGACCGATCCCGTTTACCTGCCCTCCGGCGTATTCAACGATGACCTTTACAGCGACTGGCTCTGGTGCTTCCATCAGATCGACTTCGGCACCGGACTGGAAGCCATCCAGATAAGGAACGCCGCGATCTATGACGAGAACGAAAACAGGAAGACTCCGGCTCCCACCGCCGAGCCTACCGAGAAGCCCACCGAGAACGCTCCCGAGGCCACCACCGTTCCGGCAACGGACGCGCCTGTCGTCACCGACGCTCCGGCGACCGAGGCTTCTCAGCCCCAGACCACTCCCGGCACTGGGGACAATACTCAGGAGAAGTCCGGCGTCAATCCGGGCCTCATCATCGGCATCATCTGCGCCGTGGTGGTAATTGCCGCCGTCGTCGCGTTCATACTGATCAAAAAAAAGAAGAAATAAGGAAGGCTGCGTGACAGACTGAGATCGACCGGGCGGAGCCCTCGCGAAGGGCCGCCCGGTCCTTTTTTGCCTGCTTTTTTGTCCGTTGCTGTTTCTTTTCGTTAACTTTTGTATTATAATCGTTACTGTCGTTGTGAGTAGTTTAAATATCGCGCCCGAAAGCGCGAAATATCGTTTAAACAGAACGGAGTCTCGTTATGAAGATCAAAAAGACGTTTGCCGTGACAGCCATATTGCTGCTGCTTGCAACGGCGCTGAATTTGACAGGCTGCAAGAACGTGCCTGCGGCGCAGAATCTTATGGCAGGTATAGAGTCCAACGTTCCTTCCGCAGGGCCCGCAGATCTGCAGGACAATATTGCGGCCTCGGATTTTGCCATTCGCCTTTTTAAAGCCTGCAGCGTTGACGGCCAGAACACGCTGGTGTCGCCTTTGTCCGTGCTTTCAGCCCTTGCCATGACGCTGAACGGTGCGAAAGGGGATACCCGCAGCGAGATGGAGGCAGTCCTGGGCATGGCGGCCCCGGAGCTGAACAGCTTCTTCAAGTATTATATGAGCGTCCTTCCCAACTCGGAAAAATACAAGCTTTCACTTGCCAATTCCATCTGGTTCACCTCGGACGACAGGTTCACCGTGAACAACGATTTCCTGCAGACCAACGCGGACTATTACGGTGCCGACGTGATGCGCACCGTCTTCAACGATGCGGCGCTTAAAAACATCAACAACTGGGTTAAAGAAAAGACCGACGGCATGATCCCCTCGATACTTGACAATATCCGGGAAGATGAGCTTATGTATCTCATCAACGCTCTGGCTTTCGACGCCGAGTGGGAAGAAGTTTATGAAAAATACGACCTGGAGCCCGGCTCTTTCCAGGCCGCGGACGGAAGCTGGCAGCAGGTGGATTATCTGAAATCCAAAGAGAAGCTGTACCTGGAAGACGAAAACGTAAAGGGTTTCATCAAATATTTCAGCGGCAGGAAGTACGCCTTCGTTGCCCTGCTGCCGAAAGAAGGACGCACGGCAGCCGAATGCGTTGACGCGCTCGACGGGCAGAAACTGAACAAGCTGCTCACCGGAGCGGAGGAGACCACCGTAAAGACGAAACTGCCCAGATTCGAGACGGAATACAGCACCGTGCTGAACGGGGCGCTGGAATCTATGGGCATGGTCAAGGCTTTCGACGGCGATCTGGCGGATTTCACCGGTCTCGGCACTTCCACCGGGGGCAATATCTACATAAGCAGGGTCATCCACAAGACCTTCATTTCCGTAAGTGAAAACGGCGCCAGGGCCGGGGCGGCCACCGTGGTGGCAATGGCTGAAAACGGCATCGAGATCGATGACACAAAGACCGTCTACCTCGAAAGGCCGTTCATATACATGCTCATCGACACCGAGACCAGCGTGCCGTTCTTTATCGGCACGTTTATGACTCCTGAAAAATAACTTTTTACCCAGCGGCTTTTCGCGAAAAATCTGACACAACTGGAGGTTCAGATCATGAAACGCTCGATCAAACTCATCCTTCTCTCTCTGCTCCTTCCGGCGCTTCCGCTGATGATCACGTCATGCAAAAACGCCGGCGGCAATACTCCCGCCAACACTCCCGATGATGACCAGAGCAGCTTCGTCGCTCCCGACATTTACAACCCGGGGCCTGCGGAGATCGCCGTGCGCGAGGATATCACGGAGGCAACGGATATCGTAACGGAGACCTGGATCACTACGGACATCACATTTAAGTCGGACGTGTCCTACGCCAAATCCAAGCAGCTGTACGTGGAATTTTACGGCGATTTCGTGAACAGGGAGACCGGGACCAGATTGACCATCCCCGGCTTCTGGAACGGAGAAGATGAGTTCGTGCTGCGCTTTGCCCCCACGGAATACGGCATATGGGATTATACGACCAGATGCGGCGTCGACGACTCACTTGACGGAAAGACCGGTACGGTGGCGGCGAACCAGTACAAGGGCGACCTGGAGATATACAGGCGGGGCTTCGTGACCACCAACGGCACCAAGCATTTCGTTTACGCGGACGGCACGCCTTTCTTCTACGTGGGAGATACCCACTGGGGAATGTACACGGAAGAGATGAACCGTGGAGGCACGCACGCGGCAGACACGGGGGCAGAGTCCCACTTCAAATATATCGTTGACAAGCGCGTGGAGCAGGGCTTTACGGTGTATCAGTCGGAGCCCATCGACACCGCCGCCAATCTTACGGACGGAAAGCTTGACGCCTCCGACGTGAGAGCTTTCATCAAGAACGACGCGTATTATCAATATATCGCCGAAAAGGGCATGGTGCACGCCAACGCCGAATTCTTCTTCGCCGGCCAGATGACCAAGGCGCTGATGAATAATACGGAATATCTGGAAGCCATCTCGCGCTACTGGGTGGCAAGGTACGCGGCTTATCCGGTGATGTGGACGCTGGCCCAGGAGATAGACAGCGCGTTCTACGCCGCCAGGGGAGATCAGACGATATACACTCCCGAGACCAATCCCTGGGTGCTGATAGCGGAGTATATACATAAATACGACGCATATTCACATCCACTCACAGGCCATCAGGAAAATACCGAATACACCACCGTCACCGGCGCAGGCACCAAAAAGGACAACAAGAACGGAGGCCGTTCCGTGTTCCTGTCTGAGGAAGTTTCCGAGCGGACAGGCCACAACTGGTGGGCTGCCCAGTGGAGCCCTTCTCTTACAGGCCCCGTGAATCAGAAGATCGTCAGGGACTACTGGGAGAGCAATAAAGTCGCCATCAACTACGAGCCCCGCTATTGCTATCTGTGGACGAAGAATTTCGGTGCCAGAGCCCAGTCTTGGATAGCCATGCTTTCAGGCTTTTCCGGCGTGGGATACGGCGCCGTCGACATGTGGCTCTACAAGAGTTCCTACGACGTCAACACCGAATCCAAAGACGGCGTCGACGTGATAACGAAGGCGGACAAGGCAGTCTACTGGGGCGAGGCGGTGGAGTTCGAATCGGCGTACCAGCAGGGCTATATGCGCGCCTTTTTGGAGCAGTACAAATGGTGGGATCTGGTGCCGGATTTCGACACCCAGGCGCACTTCGTGCCCGACGAATCCCAGCCTTTGTACGTCTGCTCTACCATCGGAAGCGACCTGTATCTGGTCTACTTCTACTCCCAGGACAGGGCGACCGGCACCGTTACGGGGCTTATCCCGGGGGCAACGTACGAGGCGAAATGGTTCGATCCCAGGGCGAACACGTATATCGATATAGAGACGTTTAAGGCGCCGGACGCTGACGGCGACGGCAATTCTTCCTGGACGGCTCCGTCGAGGCCGGAAGAAACAGAGAATCCGGATTTCGTGCTGGTGGTCAGGCGCGTCGGTTGAGGAGCGGCAATGGAAAGTTTCCTTACAGCCATATGAACGCAATATAGAAAAGGCCCGTCGGTCTTAAAGCCGCCGGGCCTTTTTTGATGTGGAACGAATTGATGCCCCGATCCCGTCAGCCGTCGAAATTGGCGCTGAAGGGGACGGCGATATTGCCGCTGCCGGAGCAGAGGTTTGCGTTGTCGGTGGAAGTGTAGCGAAGGGCGGAAGCGTAGCGGACGCCCCGGGCATTGTCCGCCGCGATCTTCACAGTGGAGCCTTCGATGACGACATCCGCGCTCTGCCATTGTCCGTCGAGCTTGATCTCGAAGCCCTGGGGAGCCTTGCCGTCCAGCGTCTTGAGGCCGCCGCCGGCGTAGTCGTACTCGATGACGATCTCTTTAGAATTGTAGGAGATCTTGGAGGGTATCGGGAAACCGGCGGTCTCCATATCGCCTATGCCGTAAATAAGCGCCGCAGCCATCTGTGCTCCGCGCTGACCCAGCTCGAATTTGTAATAGGGATGAGCGCCGTCCGCGTCGCCCTCTCTCCAGCCCACGTCGTAAGAGGGGATGACCTCGTAGCCGCTGATGCAGCCGTCGATCTTCATTGCCGCCTGGGCGAAGCGCATATCGGGAACGTAATCCCACACTCCGTCAAGATTTATCCCTCCGCTCTCGTATCCGTACGAAGTGAGCTGCACGTTCAGGAACAGCAGGTCGCTGCCGAACTTCTGACGGTAGTCTTCCACGGTTATCTTCATGGCGTCGCAATAGTCTTTGGTGACCATAGAATCCGCTTCGCCCTGGTAGAATATCATACCGGTGATGCCCACGTTTGTGACGGGTGACATGAACGCGTTGTAAATGCCGGAAGGAGGGATGGTGACGGAGCCCAGAATCATGGCGTTGCCCTTAAGCGATTTCGGGAACCTGGCCACCGCGTCGGGGGAGGCCAGCAGGCAGAGGGAAGCGCCTCCGCAGCCCGCCATGATCATACCCACGGGCACTTCGGGATTCAGCTTGTAGAGCTCTTTGGCGAAGAAGTAGCCCAGCATGGAGAAACTGGTGGTGCCGGAGCCTCCGTACACTCTGCGTCGCTCTGCGATCTGCCATTTGGACGAACGCATAACGTCCTTCTGAGGCGACACCATCATCTCTTCGCCTGTCTTGGACATCAGGTTCCAGTTGATCTGCTGAAAGATCCGTATGTCGTCTTCGGCGGTGGCTTCGTCAAGATAATCGCCGTAGAGCGCCAGGATATCCTTGGTGGAATCGGCTACGGTGCCGTAGAAGGTCAGGTCGGAATTGCTCTGGCCGGACACGATCCATATATCGCCCACCAGCACGTCGTCGAAGGACTTTTCCGTTCCGGGAGCGCCGCGGACCACCAGGCTGCAGCTTTTCTCTTTGCTTGCCGGGAGAGTGCCCTGAAGCGCGAAGCAGAATTCGCCGTTCTCGATGACGCCGGAGCCCTTAAGGCCTTTGAAATCCGCCGCCACCACTTTCCCGTTCTGATCCTCCGGAGCGGTGCCCCAGATCACGATCCTGCGGTCCCTGGGCACTATCATGTTGCTGCCGAAATACCTGGCAACTGTGAAAGTTTCAGCGGTGCCTTCCATAAGCGTATAATCCTCCACGGTCCCGGAAACGTTCTCCGCCTTCACGCCGGCCTCGCGCCCCGAACTCCAGACCTTGTATTTAGCCGCCGGAGCGATTCCGGCGCAGGCGGTCAATACCGCCAGCAGTATCACCGCGGTCAACAGCGCGGCTCTCCTGACCCGTTTCATTTCGCGTCTCCGCAGCTCTTCAGCTGTCAGGCCCATTTGTCCCTTGACTTGGGCGTCCGGATTCCCGGAAGCAGTCCGGCGAAAGTATTGACGAACCATTCTCCGGTCGAGGGTTTCGTTCTCACGCGCACTTCTCTGGGGCTGTCGGCGCCGCCGGAGCGTACCCAGAAAGTCAGATATCCTTCATTCTCGCAGTCTCTGGTGTGAGCCAGTTCCAGCACGTCGATCTTGCCTTCCTCTCCCTGGTAATCGTTTTCGGGAGTGGCGCCTTTAAAGTAGGAGCGGGGGATGTAATCCACGCCGTCCATGAATCTGTCGCGGATGAACTGCTTGTCACGCTCGGAAAGGTCCTCGGGGCCCATAAGGTAGTCAAGCATGGCGTAGCAGGTCTCTTTATCCTTGTTGTAAGCGCAGAGAGCGGCGATGGTCAGGGCCACCGTGTTCTCGGGCTTCTTAAGGTCGTACTTTTTGAGATCGTCTACGGAAGCGGGCAGGGGAGAGAGCTCCACGTGGTAGGTCTTTCCTGCGCTGGCGGCGTCGTTCACGGCCTTGGTAACGGCCTTGTTGGCTTCGCCTTTGAGTTTCGAAATGAGACTTTTGAATATGCTTTTGAGATCCATTTTCATTCTCCTTTTCTTTGTCCGGGAGCGTCGATTACCGGCCCCCGGCATATTCGCGCTTTTATGCGATTTCCGGCCGTAATTGTACACCACTTTCACGTTGCCGTCAATCGATCGCGGCCCTGCGGCGGCGGGGCGCGGAACAGGACCGGAAGCGGGGCGTAATCGACCGTTCCATAAAAAAATGGACAAACCGGCGGGAAATATGTAAAATAAAAAAAGAGATCACGACAGCAGAGAAACGGTTCATGCTGTAGAGTTCAGAAAAGAGGTGCTCCTATGAATACCAATCCTTTCTTCCCCGAGATCAAGGGCAACTTCGGATTCGGCTGCATGAGACTGCCCATGAAGGACGGCGCCGTCGACTACGACGAATTCAAAAAGATGACCGACGCCTTCATCGGCGCGGGGTTCAACTATTTCGACACCGCCCACGGTTATATAGGCGGCCAGTCGGAAACGGCCATCCGGGACTGCGTCTCGGGCAGGTACGACCGCAGCAGATTCCTTCTGACCAACAAACTGAGCGACCCCTATTTCAACACCCAGGAGGACATCAGGCCCTTCTTCGAGAGCCAGCTGAACCTCTGCGGCGTGGAATATTTCGACTTCTATCTGATGCACGCTCAGGACAAGAACAATTATAAGAAATACAAGAGGCTCAAGGCCTACGAGACCGCATACGGCTTCAAGGAAGAGGGGCTGATCCGCCATTTCGGATTGTCGTTCCACGACAAGGCTGAAGTGCTGGATATGATGCTTACGGAGCACCCGGAGATCGAGATCGTACAGATCCAGTTCAATTACGCGGATTACGAAGACGCTTCCGTAGAGAGCCGTAAAGTGTACGAAGTGTGCGAAAAGCACGGAAAGCCGGTCATCGTTATGGAGCCGGTCAAGGGCGGCAGCCTGGTGAACCTTCCTCCCGCGGCGGACAAGATCCTCCGCAGCCTGAACGGCGGTTCCAACGCCAGCTACGCGCTCCGGTTCGCCGCCAGCTTCCCCAAAATGGCAATGGTGATTTCCGGCATGAGCAATATGGCCCAAATGGAGGACAACATCTCCGCCATGCGCGATTTCAGGCCCCTCAACGAGGAAGAAATGAACGCCATGGGCAACGTCTGCGGCATTTTCAAGAGCCAGAACCTGATCCCCTGCACCTCCTGCCGCTATTGCGTAGAAGAAAACGAATGCCCAGCGAACATATTGATCCCCGATCTGTTCGCCTCACTCAACGCGTACGATACGTTTCACAACTGGAACACCAAATTCTACTACAACGCCGTATTGACCGCGAACAACGGCAAAGCCTCCGACTGCATCAAATGCGGCTGCTGCGAGGCGGTGTGCCCTCAGCACCTGGAGATCCGGGATCTCCTCACCAAGGTGGCGGAAGTGTTCGACAAGCCCAGAACGAAATGACCGCCGGCCTCTTAAAGAGTACCGGCGGCGTCACGGCGGCTGTATAGCTGCTCTATTTGCCTGTTTTGATCATCTGATAAAATGCGTAGGCTGCCAGGGCTCCGTCTCGGGCAGCCCGTATATTTCTTTGCCCAGCGCGATGGACTTCATCAGGAAGACCATGTTCCTTGCCAGGACGCGCATGGTCTGAAGCCCTTCCAGATCCTGCGCCGCTTCTCCTTTTTCTCTGCCATGCACGCAGTTCCAGTACTGGCTGGAGGCAACCGGCATGCCGCTGATGGTGAAATATTTGTTAAGTTCGTCGAAGGTGGCGGAACAGCCCCCACGGCGTGCGACCACCACGCTTGCGCCCACTTTCATCGTCTTGTCGAAACCGGTCGACGTGAACAGCCGGTCGAGGCAGGCAATGAGCGTGGCGTTGGCGGAGGCGTAATAGACGGGGGAGGCCAGGACCAGCCCGTCTGCTTCCTCGAATTTGGGAGCGATCTCGTTGACAACGTCGTTGAAGGCGCATTTGCCGGTGGCGCCGCAGGAACCGCAGGCCACGCAGCCTCTTACCGCCTTGTTTCCCACCTGTACGATCTCGGTCTCTACTCCGCTCGCTTCAAATATCTTTACCATTTCGTTGAGCGCCGTCGACGTGTTGCCGTCAGCGCGGGGGCTTCCGTTAAGTATGAGCACTTTCATTGTTTAAATCTCCTTTCTTTATTGACGTCCGTTCATATCGGCGTTCTTCTCTGCGCCGCACATACAATACAGGAAATCGTTTGCGTTATCAAGTATGGCAGCGTATTTTTCAGGCTTTTTTCTTTTGTGACGCCGTAGTATCTGGCGCAGGTTATCATATGATCGTCTGTTATCTCCCGGGCGGAACGTTCTCGAAGACAGTCCGGTTTTCGAACGATCCTGTTGAATTATACATTGAAACCGATAATTTGTCACCTTTTTCGTGGACAAACACGGCTCTTTGTGCTATAGTTTAACCGGAAAACCCCGGTCCGGAGGCTGAATCGATATGAAACTTACCGAAGCTCTGAAAACAGAAAAAAATCACGTGCCCGAAGGTATCTTTGCGCCCCATTATTTCAGATACAGAGGGTACAAGGAAAACATCGGCGCCGATCCCGCCACGCTTCGGGGAAACGGCGTGTACCGTCTGTTCACCGATCCGGAGCCCGTAATATTCGTCAACGACCTCATTGCCGGCAACACGCTCTGCCTCTATACCACCGCCGATGAAAACGCCGTGAACCACGCGGCCAATATGGTCCGCTGCATCGGTCTCAGGGACTTCCAGCTGAACGTGGACCATTATTGCCCCGATTACCGTTACGTATTGAAAAAGGGCATCCGGGGCCTCATGGGAGAGATCGATCTTTCTCTGGAGCGGTACGCCGGAGAGCCCGAAAAAGTCCAAGTCTTAAAAGCCATGTGCCGCACGCTCGAAGGCTTCCTGAACATGGTCAGGAATTACGTAAAAGCTGCGGAAAAGGCGTTCGACGATCCCGGATACGACCTGGAGCGCCTCAGCTTCATAATAGGCAACCTTAACGAGATCATCGACGGAGCGCCGGTGTCCTTCGGAGCCGCGCTTCAGCTGGTCTGGCTCATACACACGGCTTTCATGATGGAAGGCCGGTACGCCATGGCCCTGGGACGGATCGACCAGTACCTCTACCCATATTACAAGCGGGAGATCGACGCCGGGACGCTCACCGACGACTTCGCCACCGAGCTCCTGGAAAACGTATTCATAAAGATACCCACAGGTGACGTGGTCAATATCGCCGTGGGAGGCATGGACCAAACCGGAAAGGGCGAGACCAACGGCCTCAGCTATTGCGTACTTCACGCGGTGGGCAACTGCAACGTGCCCGGCCCGAACCTTTCCGCCAGAGTCACTCCCGATATGCCCGACGAGTTCCTGGACGACTGCCTTAAGACCATAGGCACCGGTCTAGGCTATCCCGCATTGATGAACGACGAAGTTAATATAGCGGCCCTTAAAAAGTACGGATATGCCGACGAGGACGTGTACGATTATTCCATGGTGGGATGCATAGAGAATTTCATCACCGGAAAACAGCCTCCATGGTCAGACGGCCGGTTCGACGCTCCCAGGTTCTTCGATTACGTGTTCAACAACGGCATCAGCGCCTATAACCACTCCGCCGGGCTGGACCTGGGAGACGTGGATGATATCCGGACGATGGACGGATTCATGGACAATTTCCAGAAGCAGCTGGAAGCGGGCGTTGCCGAATATTGCGCGGCGTTCAACGCTCACAACGATGGCGTGAACCAGGCCCGGATGCCAGAGCCGTTCCTTTCATGCTTCTGCCACGACTGCATCGGCAGGGGACTTGACGTCAACAACGGCGGCAGCAGGTATCCTTCCGTGCACGGAGCGGCTCTCATGGGCGTGGGCACCGTTGCCGACTCACTCGCCGCCATAGAAAAAGTGGTATTTATTGACCGGGCCGCCACCCTCCCGGAGATCAGGGATGCCATCCGCGCCGATTTCGAAGGGTACGAAGAACTGCGGAAAAAGCTCGTTGACGCGCCTAAATACGGCAACAACGACGATTTCGTTGACAAATATGCCGTCTGGTTCCTGGATTTCCTGTCTTCCGAGTTCGGCAAGTACAAGACCCGGGACGGCGGAGGCATGTACGTGGCAATGGCGGCCAACGTCTCCAACATCTATGCGGGAGAGGTGATTGCCGCCACCCCCGACGGAAGAAAACAGGGAGAGCCATTGTCCGACGCCGCCTCTCCCACCTACGGCAAGGACAAAAAAGGCGTCACTTTCACTCTCAGCAGCGTTGCCAAGCCGGAATACACCAAAGCTGCCTGCGGCACCGTGGTCAATCAGAAATTCTCGCCTTCCGTCTTTTCGGATGAGAGGCGCAAGCAGCTGCTGGCCCTGATCCGGACCTATTTCAAGATGGGCGGCCAGGAGATCCAGATCAACGCCACATCTCCGGAAGTCTTGAGGGACGCCATGGCGCATCCGGAAAACTACATGGACCTGGTGGTGCGCGTGTCAGGTTTCTCCGCCTTCTACGTGGGGCTCCAGAGAAGCGTGCAGCTGGATATATTGAACAGGACCCAGCATGAGTAAGTTGAACATTTCGGACGTACAGCATTTTTCTCTGGGAGACGGTCCCGGGATACGTACTACCGTATTCTTTAAGGGCTGCGGCATGCATTGCCCCTGGTGCCATAATCCGGAGACCTGGTCATCGGATCCACAGACGCTGAACTACAGGAATCTGAAAGAGCCCAAACGGTGCGGCAGGCTCGTGGCGCATGAAGAACTGTTTATAGAGCTGGTGGCGGATAAAAAGTATTATGAAGAGAGCGGCGGAGGCGTGACTTTCAGCGGCGGCGAAGTGATGCTGCAGGCGGAGGCCGCGGCGGAGCTGGCGAAGCTGATAAAGGAAGCCGGTATCTCTTTATATATCGACACTGCGGGCAGCGTGGGATACGGCGCATTCAGGTGGTTAAACCCTTTCGCCGACGCATATCTGTACGATATTAAGACTGCGGATCCCGTGAAATACTCCGAGGTGACCGGAGGGGATATGGAGCTGATCCTGGACAATTTCAGGGCGCTTCGGCGGGAAGGCAAAACGGTCCGCGTCAGGATACCGCTTATCCCCGGCTTCAACACGGAAAAAGGCGACGTGGAAGCGCTTTGCGAGTTGCTCAAAGCGGAAGGCGTAGAGGAAGTCGACCTGCTGCCGTTCCACCGGATGGGCGGCGGAAAATACGAGGCGCTGGGGCTGGTTTACCCCTATGCTGACGTGGAGCCGATGAAGGGCGAAACAGTAGAGACGATAGTGGCGGAGTTCCGCAAATATTTTAAAGTTAAGATCGAAGGATAGATCCGAAAACAGACCGGGAAACCGGACAAGGAGAAGTGAAGATACCGTGAGAAAATTGATGAAAGCCAAAGCCGCCGTGTACATGGGCGCCGAAAAAGATTTTGACGTAAAAGAGTTTGCCGTGACGGAGACGCCTTCCGGGTACGGCAGATCGGAACTGATCGCCAGCGGCATTTGCGGCACGGACGTACACATCCAGACCGGAAGGCTCGATTGTCCCGCGCCAGCCATAATTGGACACGAGTTCGTGGGAAAATTGACCGACGCCGATCCCGCTGAGGCCGCGAAGTTCGGGCTGAAAGTCGGTGACAACGTGATAGCCGATATCGCGGTGGCCTGCGGCAATTGCCCCCTCTGCCTCAGCGGCGACAGCGCCAACTGCGTGAATCTCCGGGACACCAACAGCGGCGACATCTCCAAAGCGCCTTTTATGTACGGCGGCTATTCGGAGGTCAACTACACTCCCTTGACGAACCTTATCAAGATACCCGACTCGGTGGACCCCGTGGCCGCGGCGGTGTTCGCATGCCCGGGCCCCACGGTGATCCACGGCGTCACCATCGCGGAAAGAGCCAATATAGATATGTCCAAAGTGCGCGTTGCCGTGGTGCAGGGGCTGGGACCCGTAGGCATGTTCGCCGTGGCGTATCTGAAAAGGCTGGGTATACCTAAAGTGTTTGCCATTTCCACCGGAAAAAATCCCATGCGGGACGCTTTCGCCCTCGAACTGGGAGCCGAAAAAGTGTTCAAACTCTCCGTCGACGGAGCCGAAAAAGTCACTGCGGAACTGCAGGCGGAAAACGGCGGTATCGGCGTGGATCTCTGCATAGAAGCCTCCGGCGCTCCAGGCGCGTTCCCTCAGGGAATGGATATCCTCAGGAACAGAGGCGTGTATATCGTGCCGGGCCAGTATTCCAACTCCGGCGGGGTCGAGATACAGCCGCAGCTCATCACATTTAAAGCCCTTCAGATATTCGGCTCTTCCCAGTACGATTTCAGCGACGTGCGCAAGTATCTGGAATTCCTCCGGGTCAATCCGGATCTGTATCCCGTGATACTTAGAATGGCCAGAAAATACGGCGTGGGGCAGGTCAACAACGCCTTCCGCGACGCTAAAAAGGGCCTGAACGTGAAATCGCTGCTGGTGAAAGACGGCAAAGGGGACTGAGAGAATGGACCGCGTTGTTACCGGAACGGCCGACGTCATTATCTTCGGCGGACAGAGCAATATGCAGGGGCAGACGGAACGGCTGTCGGAGAACGCCGTCGTGGAAGGCGCTTTCGAATACCGGTTCCTTGACGACGCCCTGGTGCCGCTTAAAAACCCCGTGGGAGAGGATATACGTTTCGACGGCTCACGGGGCTGGCCTATCATGAAGGACGAGGAAGCGCCGGAATGGCTGAGGGACAACGTTCTGGGTTCCGCCTGTTACGGCCACACTAATATGGTGCCGGCATTCTGCAGGGCGTACATAAAAGAGACGGAGACGCAGGTGGTTGCCGTACACGCGGCCCGAGGCAGCACCGTCGTGGGTCAATGGCTTCCCGGCACGCCCGGGTTCGATTTGTTGACCCGTAAATGTTCGGCGGCGATCCGGAAAACGGCGGCGGAAGGGCTGAACGTTGGCAGGATATTTTTCCTGTGGCTCCAGGGGGAGAGCGACGCCATCGATGGACGCACGGAAAAAGATTACGAAGACAGCCTCGTGAAGCTTGACGAGGCCCTGAAAAACGCCCTGGGGATAGAGAAATTCTGCATCATCCGGGTGGGCTATTTTACGAACGACGCCAGGGACGAAGCGGTGATGAGCGCCCAGGACAAGGTCTGCCTTGACCGCCCGGAGGATTTTATCATGCTTACCCGTCTGGCTTCCGAGGTAAGCAAAGCGGCGGACAAGGAACGTTACGGCGATTATATGCATCCTTTCATCGGAGGACATTTCAGCGCATACGGTCTGGAGCAGATAGGCTCGGAGGCGGGAAAAGCGCTGGGCAGGTTCGCGGCCGGCGCGAAGGAATGACAGGGTAAAGCGGCAAATGGAGAAGAAAAGACTCAGAATCAGTATAATATTGGAAGTGGCGATACTTTTCCTCATCGGTGTGCTTACCACCGGTGTGATCACCAATATCTCCGAGCGGAATCTTTCCAACACCAGCGTTACGGAGCAGGTGGAGCAGCGCGCCTCCGAACTGTCGGAGGAGGTCAAACAGGCGGTTTACGAATATCCCTCTCACGACTGGCTCATCAAATATTGGTATGATCACGCAGCTGAACTTGACATAGAATACGACGCTGACTACTCGAAAGATAACGAGACTGAAAAGAAATGCCGGGAGTTCTCTGCCAGGTATCCCGAATATCAGCTCAAATACGTTACCGCCGAAAAAGTGGAGACGATGACCGCGGAGTATCAGAAGCTATACGCCGAAATAACCTATTCCTGGCTCATCACCCACGTCGATCAGATCAAACGGGCGCACAATATCGATTTCCTGTTCTGCGTCGTTTCGAATGAGCCCTACGACACCCAGTTTTTCCTGTTCAGCGGGGCTGAAGAAGGGGCAATACGCGGCACCAATTACGAAGAGATATACCCGCTGGGCCATTCCGTTGCCGTATCCGAAAGCCAGCAATCCGCCATGCGGAACGCTCTCGAAAATACGAGCCATCTGGCGGACGCGGGCATCTACGTTGACTATTACACCCATCTGTGCTCCTTCGACGGCAACGCGGTGTTCCTGGGCATGACCTACAGCCTGGCTGACCTTCGCAGCAACGTGGAGCGTGAGACGCTGATCGGCACCATCTTCGCCATAATCAATCAGATCATATTGTCCGCGGTGTGCCTGGGACTCATCTACTTCTTCGTGCTGAGGCCCCTTAAAGGCATACAGAAAAACATACGTATCTACCGCCAGACAAAGGACGGAGAGACGGTGCGCAAGAACCTTGACGAATACCGGCTGCACAACGAGATGGGCGACCTTTCCGAGGACGTTTCCAACCTGGCCGCCGAGATCGACGATTACCTTGCCCGGATACAGACGATCACTTCCGAAAAAGAGCGCATCACCACCGAGTTGTCTCTGGCCACCCGTATCCAGGCGCACATGCTTCCTGACAAATTCCCGGCTTTCCCGGATCGCAGCGAGTTCAATATCTACGCTACGATGGATCCCGCCAAGGCGGTGGGAGGCGATTTCTACGATTTCGCGCTGATTGATGACGATCACCTTTATATGGCGATCGCGGACGTTTCGGGCAAGGGAGTTCCCGCGGCGCTGTTCATGATGGCTTCCAAGATCATTCTGGAGAACAACGCCATGTCGGGCAAGACTCCTGCGCAGGTATTGACCGCCACCAACGAGACGATCTGCGCCAACAACCACGAGGAGATGTTCGTCACGGCCTGGCTGGGAATACTGGAGATATCCACCGGAAAATTGACCGCCGCCAGCGCGGGACACGAATATCCCGTCATCAAGCAGCCGAACGGAGATTTTGAGATATTTAAAGACAGGCACGGCTTCGTGCTGGGCGGAATGGCCGGAATAAAGTACAAAGATTACGAGATCCGGCTGGAGCCCGGCGCCAAGCTCTTCGTGTACACAGACGGAGTGCCCGAGGCGACGGACCCGGACAACGCCATGTTCGGTACCGAGCGGATGGTGGCTGCGCTGAACTCCGACAACGGCGCCGATCCCGAGCAGCTCCTTAAAGACGTTCGAAAGGCCGTAGACCTGTTCGCAAAAGAGGCGGAGCAGTTCGACGACCTTACGATGATGTGCATGGAGTATAAGGGGATTAAAGCTCCGTGACGGCCCCGATAAACACGGGTATCTGCGTTTCCGTATCGAATATGGCGAAAACGAAGGGCCTGTTAAACCGTATCTCTTCCGGAGCCGGGAGTCCGCCGGTCTGTAATCCTGCGTAGCTCGCCGCTCCGGCCCTCGTACCGCGTTCGTCAACTTCTATCACGGTCTTCTGCTCTACGCCGTATATAAACAGATTGCCGTTCGGAGAAGTGCCCAGACCGGAAAAGTCCGCGTCGGACTGATCGAAGGCCTTTTTCATTCCCATTGACATGAGCTGATCTTTCAGCGAGGCGGAATAGTTAAATTTGAATTTGGGAAGGTACGCCTTTATCGACGAAAGCCATTCTTTACCGAAGACTGCTTCTCTCAGCCTCTCTCCGGTGAGCCCGGAGATATAATCGAAAACGTCGATACCTTCGTCGGGAAGCAGCGCCGCGAAAGCGTACTGACGGCCACTGGTCCGGTCGGACGTGTTATAGGATTTGTAATATTTTAAAATACCGTGGGCCTCCGTATCCCTTATATAGTTCTCGTATTGATATAACATAAAATCCACTGATCTGGTACTGCCGGAATAGTTGTAAAAAGTGTCTTTCGTCACGTCTTTAAAATCGTAGATATTTACCCATTCCGCGTCGAATGAGAGGCTGTTGATGAGCAGCATTGCGGCGTCCGCACCGGGGAGGCTTCCGATCAGTTTCTTTATCTTTCCGCCTGTGTTTTTATTCACCCAGTTGTTCATGTCACTGACGGCGCGAGAATCGAAATGCGTTCTGTAGACCTGGGAATCGAAATAAGTCACGCATTTTTTCAGATAGCTGTCATCCGCTTTGAAACCGGAACGGTCGTTGATCCAGATGGAGTTCGCTATCTCCATTTTCGAGGGAACTTTGGCCGGCTCCTCTTCCGAATAGATCATCAGGTATCTGCATAGCTTTTCTATATCCATTCCGTTGCCCAGCACCTGTTCCATCTCGGTCAACGTGTCTCCTTTGGCGCCCAGGGCGGCGGAGGACAAAGTCAGCCAGGCGGAGACGGGGGACAACAAGATCGAACCGGCATTGCCCTTCGTTTTCTGCTGTCCGGCGGTGGCCTTAAAGAGTTCGACGGCAAAAATATTGCCCGCCAGCGAAAATTCTTCGTCAGGCGCGCTCGCAGCCGTCGTTTCTTTTTTTACTCCCGCGGTAAGGTCTTTGGCGCTGATAATCGTACAGCCCGTCAGGTTTATGCTTATAACTGCAGTGAGCAGCGTCAACAGCATTACGGTAAGAATGTTTTTTCTGTAGCGGAACATGTCCTAATCACCTCAATTATATAGACGCAAAAAACTGGGCGATATTTCATCGTTAAGTACGGAGAAGCTAAATTCGTGCTGACACACGAGCGATATTCCGCTTCGCGGAGCTAAATTCATCCTTCGGATGAGCTAAATTTGTCCTTGCGGACAAGCTAAATTCGTGCTGACGCACGAGCTAAATACCGCTTAGCTGCGTGCGATAGCACGCAATTTCGCTGCTCGCACCGGCGAACGGTTCAGCTTATCCCTCTGTGCTTCAGCGGCAGTCGGCTGATGACGTTCTTTGCCACGCCCTGCACCGTCAGTTCCGCCACTTCGATCTTTGCCCCCGGATACTTCGCTTCGTTGGCGAAAGCCAGGATGGCCTTGTCGCTTTGCGGGTCGATGCCTTCAAAGACCTTCAGCGTGTTCTCGCTGTTCTCGTCCAGCGCTACCACTATGTCTCCCGGCTCGCATTCGGACTGCTTCTTGATCAGCACGTAGTCACCGTCGTTGATACCCGCATCCACCATAGAGTCTCCCATTGCCCGGACCATGTAGAAATCGCCGGTGCCGAAAATCGCCTCGGGGAGGCTCACGTACATTTCCACTTCTTCCTCTTCGTTCTCGGGGTCGCCGCAGCGCACGCTTCCGACGACAGGCGCAGAGAAATAGCCCTGGGGCGTTTTGCTGATCTTGGGGATGTTGGAAATGTTCTTCCGGCCGCCGTAGGAGAGCATCTTTTTCTCGTCCATCTCCTCTAGGTAGCTGTGCACCGTGGATTTGGAGATACCGATGCCCTCGGCGATCTCACGGATAGTGGGGGAGGCGTGGTTGTTGCGGTAGTAATTACCGGCAAACTCGCTGATCCTGTTCATTATTTCCGGATTTTTAGAACGCATAAAGACCTCCAAAAAAGGGTAAAAGGACAATTTGTCCGACATCCGTATTGTACGCTTTTCGCACGGCGATGTCAATCTTTTCCGGCGTTTTCTTTCTTTTGACCTGCCCGTTCCGCCGCTTCGTCGATGGCAACGCGGTGTATGCTGACGGCCTTGCTGAGGAGCCCTCTTTTGATAAGTTTGCCCAGATCCACCGGCGCGTATCCGCACACGTCGGAGGCAACGTTCAGATGGGAGGGAGTAGACGCGCCGCCGTGAGAGTGGCCGTGGATATTGACGCATATTTTTTCCAGCCCGTAAACGGGTTCGTGGGAAAGCAGCAATTTCTCCGCGACGAACAGCGGCCCCGTGTATATCTCGTCGAAATACGGAACGAATTTCTGAGCCGTTTCGTCGTGATTGCCCAGGAGCAGCACCTTGTACCCCTTGATATTTGACATATAAGACGGATCGCCCACGTCTCCCAGATGGATGAGCGTGTCGTTTTTATGGACCAACCGGGCTATCGCCGCGACCTGCTCTTCGGGAGAGGGCCAGTTTTTGTCCATCAGTTTGCAATCCGCGTCACCGAAATGTGTGTCGGAAATGATATATACCGAGCCCCGATGGGACCCTGCTCTGAATATTGGATACAGCGTTCCGATCAATTCCGGCACCTCCTTTCGCTGCTGCCTCCCATTGTATCATATTTTTCGTCTCCGAGGAACAATTTTCCTTCATGCTGCGTCAAAATTTCCTTTCCACCGCGGCCAATATTATGGTAAAATACGGCCGGATAATTACGTAAACGAGGCGGCTCCGGGACGGTTTCCGGGCCGCTGCGGCGCGGGAGGTTGGACAATGACAGAACTGTATTTCGGCAAGGGCAATATTTCGGTGGATCCGGAGCTTGGTCTCATCACGAAAATAACGTTTTCGGGCGATCAGGTTTCCAAAGGGAGGTCCGTGCTGTTCAGAGCCGGATTGAGGGACCCGGAAGGGAAGCAGGTGGTGCTTGACGCGGCTTCCGGCAAATACGTGGATAAAGGCATTAACGACGGCGATTCTTTCGAGGCGGGATACGTTTTCGAGTGCGGCGTGGAAGTCGTTGTCCGGGCAGCCGTGACCGACGGCGGGATCTTATGGAGAGGGGAAATAGCGAACACGGGAGAATTGACGGCGGAATGGATCGAATTGCCCGTGGCGTCGCTGAAACCTCTTAAGGGAGAAGGCGGAGACGCATATATGCTGTTCCCGTTTAACGAGGGCGCCGTCTGCGAAAGCACGGCGCTCAGGCAGACCACCTGGTTCCGCTCCTATGATATCCGTTATCCTTCCATCGGCTGCTACCCCGTGTTCCCTAATATGATGTGCTCCCAGTTCCAGGCGTACGTTTCAGACGGATTCGGCCTGTATATGGGCGCTCACGATCCCGGCCGCGGCCTTAAGGTGATAGATTTTTACGACGCTCCCGACTGGACGCCGGAAACAGGTCCTGACGGATCGGACGGGGAAGAGACCGGCCACGCGCCGCTCAATGCGGTGATCAGAATATATTGCGGCGCCGAGACAGGCGAAGATTACAGGATGGATTTCCCGATGGTGTGGAGATTCTTCGAAGGAGGCTGGGAAGACGCCGCGGAGATATACAGAGAGTGGTTCGAAAAGAATCTGCCTCCCAGAGCCGTGAAATCCGCCGAAAATCCGATGCTGCCCGAATGGTATTTCAAGTCGCCGCTGATCGTCTCCTATCCCGTTCGCGGCATCCACGATATGGACGAAATGAAGCCCAACGCGCTGTTCCCGTATTGCCGGGCGCTGCCGCTGCTGGACGATATTCGCGCGAAGGCCGGTACGGATCTTCTGGTATTGCTGATGCACTGGGAAGGCACGGCTCCCTGGGCGCCTCCGTACGTCTGGCCTCCGTACGGCGGGATCGAGGAGTTCAACAGGTTCCGCGACGCGCTCCACAGCGCCGGGGACAAGCTGGGAGTGTATTGCTCCGGATTCGGCTACACGATGAAGAGCAATCTGGTCGACGGCTATTCCAACGAAGAAACGTTTGAGAAAGAAGGGCTGGAGGAGGCAATGTGCGTTGGCCCCGACGGGGTCCTGAAAGCCAGTGAGATCTGCCCCGGACAGCGCGCCGGATACGACATCTGCCCTGCTTCCCCGAAAGGCAGGAAGATCGTTGACGAGGCGTACGCGCCGCTGCTGAAGTCAGGCATAGACTATGCGCAGATACTTGACCAGAACCACGGAGGCGGTCAATACCTCTGCTACTCCCGCCGTCACGGCCATCCTCCAGTGCCCGGAAGCTGGATGACCAGGTCGATGCAGGATCTTTTATCCGGCTGGAAAGACACGGCCGGAACGATGCTGCTGGGCTGCGAATCCGCGGCTGCAGAGCCCTTTATAGGCAACCTGCTTTTCAGCGACAACCGCTTCGAACTGAACTGGCATATCGGCCGTCCGGTGCCTCTCTTTACGTACGTGTATCACGAATATCTGAGGAATTTCATGGGCAATCAGGTGTCGTCGCCTTTCTATCAGGACGAGGACACGCTGTTCCTGAGAATGGCTTATTCGTTCGCTGCGGGAGACTGCATGACGGTGGTGCTGACGCCGGACGGAAGGGTGATGGATCACTGGGGAGGCAGAGATTTCGACACGCTGCCGGATCTGGGAGAGGTGTTGTCCTTCGCGCGGGCGCTCACCGGATTCGCCTCGGGAGAGATGGGCGAGATAATTGCCCGGGGCAGGATGGTCAAAGGGAAGAAAGTGGTTTGTCCCTCCCGTTCATACCGAACCTGCAACGGCGCTGCTGAGGTGCCGGACGTGTTCTCAAGCGCGTTTTCGATAAACGGCAGAACTGTCCAGATATTTGTGAACCACACGAAGAAGGACGTGCGGATCGACGCAGAAGGGTGTATAATCGACGTGCCCGCCAGAAACGCGGCGGCGATCGAACTGTGACGGAATGACCGTAACTGAGATAATAATAACGTTCAACGAAGGAGACGAAGAAAATGCATTACCAGCACAAAACGAAATACACATGCTCCCAGCTCATCGATTTCGATATCGACGGCGACGTCATAACGAATATCAGTTTTTACGGCGGCTGCAACGGAAACCTTAAAGCCATTTCCAAGCTGGTCAACGGCTGGACCGTGGAGAAGATCGAGTCCTTCTTAAGAGGCAACACCTGCGGCATGCGCCCCACGTCCTGCGCGGACCAGTTGGCCATCGCCGTGAGAGAAGCGTACGATAAGACTCAGGCCGCGGACAAATAAGAGCGGTCCCGGGACCTCCGGTATTGACAAATATCGGCCGCCGGAATACAATAGAGTTTGTTCGGAAACGAACGGAATTTATCTTTTTTCTTAAAGAGGAGAATGATCGACATGAAAAAAGTAATAGCTGTGGTTCTTGCGCTGGCTTCCTTATTCGTACTTTTCGGCTGCAAGAAGGCCGAGGCGGATATCAACGCAAAATCTGAAGGAGTTATGACTTATGCCGAGTACGACGCTGCCGCTCTTAACGACAAAGTCGTCATCGAAGCATACGTTCAGGCTAAGCAGTCCTGGTGGGATAACAAAGCTGTCCTCTATCTTGCTGACGGAGACGGCGGATATCTCGCTTACAACGCCACCTGCACCGAGGAAGAGTACAACACCTTCACCGTAGGTACCAAGGTCAAGATCGAAGGATACAAGGCCGAATATCAGGGCGAGATCGAAGTTGCCGAAGGCGCTACCGTTAAGATCGTCGAAGGCGCTCCCAAGTACGTTGCCAAAGCGACCGACGTTACCGCTCTGCTGGCCAACGAAGCCGAGCTCATCAAAAAGATGAACCAGTTCGTAGCTTTCAAAGGCATGACCGTTGAGGCTTCCACCGACGCCGAGGGCAACGAAGTTGCGTTCCTTTACAAGTGGAACGGCTCCGGCAGCGAAGGCGACGACCTTTACTTCAACGTTTCCGTTGACGGCAAGACCTACACCTTCACCGTCGAGTCCTATCTCTGCGGCAAGGACACCGACGTTTACAAAGCCGTCCAGGCTCTCAAAGTCGGCGACAAGATCGATCTTGAAGGTTTCCTGTACTGGTACAACGGCGTGAATCCTCACATCACTTCCGTCAAGGCCGCGTGATCCTGAGAGAACCGCGATCGACTGAGATCGAATAAAAAAAGCAGGCTGATGAAAAAAAGTCAGCCTGCTTTTTTTTGTTCCTTTGGAAAATGATGCGTGCCCGTCAGGGCAAGCATCATTGCCGAAGGCAACATCATGTGCGAAGCACACATCATTGTCCCTCCGGGATTCCATCGCTCCCGCGATCTGGCGCAGGCATGGACCGTAAGATCCGCGCCTACGTCAGGCCTTGGGATTTCCCGAATGATCCATTGCCGCGCCTATGAAGCCCAGGAAAAGGGGATGGGGCTTGTTGGGCCTTGACTTGAATTCGGGATGGAACTGGACCCCTACGTAGAAGGGCCTCTCGGTGAGCTCCACGGTCTCCACCAGCTGGCCGTCGGGGGATATGCCGCTCAGTGTGAGACCGTGCTTTTTGAACGCTTCACGGTAGTCGTTGTTGAACTCGTAGCGGTGGCGGTGGCGCTCGCTGATCAGCGTCTTGCCGTAGCAGGAAGCCATCGTCGTGCCGGCCTGTATCACGCAGGGGTATGCGCCCAGGCGCAGCGTGCCGCCCTTGTCGATGTCGTTGCTTTGACCGGGCATGAAATCTATCACTTTGTCAGAACATTGTTCGTCGAACTCGCCGGAGTTGGCGTTTTTGATCCCCAGCACGTTTCTCGCGTATTCGATCACCGCGATCTGCATGCCGAGGCAGACGCCGAAATAGGGGAGCTCTTTAGTCCTGGCGTATTCCGCCGCCAGTATCATGCCTTCGATACCTCTGGAGCCGAAGCCTCCGGGAACTATAATGCCGTCAAGGCCTCCAAGGATCTCGTCCACGTTGTCACGGCGGATCTCTTCTGAATCTATCCAGTGGATCTTTATGTGCGTGTTGTACTGGTATCCGGCATGGCGCAGCGCTTCGGCCACCGACAGGTACGCGTCGTGGAGCCCCACGTATTTGCCCACCAGCCCGATGTGCACGGTGTAGGGCCTGGCCTTGATCCTTGCCACCATCTCCGCCCATTCCTTCAGGTCTGGCTCTTTGGCCTTGATGCCCAGCTCCCTGCAGACCACCGTAGAGAAATTGGACTTTTCCAGCATCAGAGGCGCCTCGTACAGGTTGGGCAGCGTGATGTTCTCGATGACGCAGTCTTCCTTGACGTTGCAGAACAGCGATATCTTTTTGAAAATGGCAGGCTCCAGCGGCTCGTCGCAGCGGAGCACTATAATGTTGGGGTTCACGCCCATGCCCTGGAGCTCCTTGACGGAATGCTGGGTGGGTTTTGTTTTATGCTCTTCGGAGCCGTGCAGGTAGGGGACCAGAGTGACGTGTATGAACAGGCTGTTCTCACGCCCGACCTCCAGAGATATCTGCCTCACCGCCTCTATGAAAGGCTGAGACTCGATGTCGCCGATGGTGCCGCCGATCTCGGTTATGACCACGTCCGCTCCCGAATGGCGCCCCACGTTGTATATGAAATCCTTGATCTCGTTGGTGATGTGAGGTATGACCTGCACCGTGGAACCCAGGTACTCGCCGCGCCGCTCCTTGTTAAGGACGTTCCAGTAGACTTTGCCCGTGGTCAGGTTGGAATACTTGTTAAGGTCCTCGTCAATGAACCTTTCGTAGTGCCCCAGGTCAAGGTCGGTCTCCGCTCCGTCTTCCGTGACGTACACTTCACCGTGCTGGAACGGGCTCATTGTCCCCGGGTCAACGTTTATATACGGGTCCAGCTTCTGGGCCGCCACCTTGATCCCCCTGGATTTAAGCAGCCTTCCCAGCGAAGCGGCGGTAATGCCTTTTCCCAGCCCCGAGACAACGCCTCCTGTAACGAAAATGTACTTTGTCATTGTGATTTCCCCTTTCCTTCGAACACCGCTCCCCAGCGGCGTTCATGCTTTATTTTTCTTTTGTCGTCTATTTCCCGCTGTCTCCGTAGTTCGACAGCACCCTGGCGGAAGGATCGTTGACGTCGCACCCTTTCCAGGTCCTGTTGGGCATCCAGAAATCCGCGACCATTTCCGACTGGCCGGGATAATATTTCTCGAATATCTCCCTGTAGAGGAGAGATTCTTTCGTAAACGGCCTGGCGTGGTCGTACTTCGCCCGTGCGGCCTCGAACTCTTCGTCAGTGTACTGCTTTTCCGCGTACTCCTTCAGGTAATCCACCATTGAATGGCCCACGGCGTCGGAAAACGCAGCTTTTTCGCGCCACAGTATCCCGTCGGGCAGGTATCCCAGGCCCTCGAAAGCGTGGCGAAGGAGGTATTTGCCCTTGCCGTAGTGGTTGACCTTCAGCTCCGGATCGAGGCTCATAACGTATTTCACGAAGTCCAGATCCCCGAACGGAACACGGGCCTCTAAAGAGTTGACCGAGATGCATCTGTCTGCCCTGAGGACGTCGTACATATGTATCTCTCTGATCCGCTTCTCCGCCTCTTCCTGAAACGCCCGGACGTCCGGCGCGAAATCGGTGTATTTGTAACCGAACAGTTCGTCGGATATCTCTCCCGTAAGTATGACACGCACGTCCGTGGCCTCGTGTATGGCCTTGCATACCAGATACATTCCCATGCTGGCCCGGATCGTGGTGATGTCGTAGGTGCCCAGGAGCTCGACGACCTTCTCCAGGTTTCCGGTGACGTCAGAAGGGGTCATGTACACTTCGGTATGGTCAGATCCGATATATTCCGCCACCTGTTTTGCATACCTGAGGTCAATGGCGTCCTCGCTCATACCGATGGCGAAGGTTTTGATGGGGTGGCTGCACTCTCTGGCGGCGATGGCGCAAACCAGCGACGAATCCAGGCCGCCTGAAAGCAGGAAACCCACTTTCGAATCTGAATCCAGCCGTTTTACCACGCCCCTGATCAGTTTCTCCCTGATCTTCTCGCAGGCTGTCTCCAGACCGTCGCCGCAAACGCTTTCGGCTTTCCAGACCGTACTGTACGGTACGAACGACCCGCCTTTATAGTAATGGCCGGGAGGGAAGGGAAGCACCTTCTCGCAGTACCCCACGAGGTTCTTGGGCTCGCTGGCAAACACTATCGTTCCCGCCGCGTCAAAGCCGTAATACAGAGGCCTGATCCCCACGGGATCCCGGGCGGCAATGAACTCTCCGTTCTCTCCGTCGTATATCACGCAGGCGAATTCCGCGTCGAGCATGGAGAACATCTTCAGCCCGTACTCCCGGTACATGGGAAGCAGTATCTCGCAGTCGCTGTCGCTTTTAAAGACGTAGCCCTTCTGCCTGAGCCGCTCCCGCTCCGCGCGAAAACCGTACAGTTCGCCGTTGCACACGGCGAAGCTGCCGTCAAGTTCGAAGGGCTGCATGCCCTCCGGAGTCAGGCCCATGATGGAAAGCCTGTGAAAACCCAGTTTTCCGCCCGTTTCAGCCCCTGTATCCACGAGGCGCGTATCATCGGGCCCCCGTGAAACGGTGCGCTTAAAACCGCTTATAAAGGCCTTCTCGTCGATGACGTTGCCGCAGTAACCGATCACAGAACACATCGACGTTCACCTACTCCACGTCCTGCAGCGCGTCGTAGCCCTCCTCGCCGGTACGGACCTTGACCACGTTCTCCACGTCGTAAACGAATATCTTGCCGTCTCCGATATGGCCTGTATAGAGCACGTTCTTGGCGGTCTCTATGACGGCTCTCACGGGGACTTTGCTGACTACTATGTCTACCTGGATCTTGGGAAGCAGCGTGGCTTCGATCTGGACTCCGCGGTAGTATTCCGGCTTTCCTTTCTGAGCGCCGCAGCCCAGCACGTGGGACACGGTCATGCCGGTGATGCCTATATCCATCATCGCTTTCTTAAGCGGCTCCAGTCGGGACTCCTTGCATACGATCTCTACTTTTGTAAGTTTCGGAACGCTGCCGGAAGGCATCGAGACGGTCTTTACGGGGACCGCTTCGGCGGGAGGCGTATCTCCGGTCACCGCCACGGCCTGCGAGAGATCAGTTCCGGGATGGTCGTACAACAGGCTCTCCACTGCGGGAACGAAGTCCGCGTATGCGCTGGGAAGCCCGTGCTCCGTGCTGTCGAGGCCCTTGATCTCCTCTTCCTGTGTGACTCTGAGCCCCAGCGTCTTTTTAAGTACGAAGAACGTGAGCGTCATCCACGCGGCCGTCCAGGCGGCAACCGCCAGGATGCCCAGGCACTGTTTTCCGAGAAGCGCGAACTCGCCGGTGTAAACGAGGCCTCTGAGCCCTGCGGGGGCTGCGGGATTTGCCAGGAGCCCCACTGCTAAAGTACCCCAGATGCCGTTGAACATATGCACCGCTACGGCGCCTACGGGATCGTCAACGTGAAGCTTGAGGTCCAGCAGCTCCACCACCACGACAACGAGTATTCCGGACACGATGCCGACCACCGTGGCGCCTACCGCGTCAAGGGCGTCGCACCCGGCGGTGATGCCCACCAGGCCGGCCAGCGATGCGTTCAGGCACATGGACACGTCAGGCTTTCCGTTGCGGATCCAGGTGAATATCATCGTGGTGACGGTGGCAACGGCGGGGGCGATTGTCGTGGTCACGAATATTGACGAGAGGGAAGTCTGGTCCCAAGCCGCGGCGCCGTTGAAGCCGTACCAGCCGAACCAGAGTATGAAGCAGCCCAGGGCGCCCAGGGTGATGCTGTGGCCCGGGATGGCGTTGACTTTGGAGACCTTGCCGCTCCTGTCTTTGACGTACTTGCCCAGCCTGGGACCAACCATAATTGCTCCGATCAGTGCCGTGAGGCCGCCTACGGTGTGGATCGCCGCGGAACCCGCGAAATCATGGAATCCCAGCTTGTAAAGCCAGCCCTGTGAGTTCCAGATCCAGCCTGCCTCGATGGGGTACACGAACAGGGAGATCACCGCGGAATAGATGCAGTACGACATAAATTTGGTGCGTTCGGCCATGGAGCCGGACACGATGGTGGCGGCGGTGGCGCAGAACACCAGGTTGAACACAAACGAGGGCGCGCTGCCGCTGCTTAAAAACTCTCCGAAGTTGGTGAGTATCTTAAGGTTGGGCACTCCGATGAAGCCCAGCACGTAATCTTCGGCCATCATCAGCGAGAAACCCAGTATGACGAACACCACGGTGCCGATGCAGAAATCCATAAGGTTCTTCATCATAATGTTGCCCGCATTTTTAGCTCTGGTGAAGCCCGTCTCCACCATGGCGAAACCGGCCTGCATGAAGAACACCAGCGCGGCTCCAATAAGGAACCAGATGCCGAACACTTCTCCGGATACGCTTTCTCCTATAAGTTTCGATAATTCTTCAGTAAGCATTTTTATATCTCCGCAATAGCTTTTTTACATAAGGCGAGCCTTCAGACCGCCTGCCGGGCCGCTTTTCCGGACCGGGGAGGCTGCCTGCGTGCTGCCTGCCTGACCTCGCTTCGGGTCGATCATTTCACGCTGAACAGTATGTCTCCGTAGTTGGGGAAGGGCCAGTAGCTCCTGGCAGTCAGCGTTTCCGCCTCGTCCGCGGCAATGCGCAGTTCGCCCATCCTGGAAAGGATCCTGTCCCTGATCTCCGCCGATTCCTCGATCACGTTCGACGTGTCGTGGAGCGAGATCAGCGCGTTCTCCAGCGCCTCCGTCCTTTCGGCGATGCTGTCAGTGAGCGACGAGAGCTTGGACACCAGTTTCGTTTCGTATCTGCAGGCGATGGAGCTGTCTGCCGCCTTCTTCACAGCGACGTTGGCCGCCAGATCTGCAGAGTATTTTTCGACTGCGGGAGCGATCTGCGTCCTGGCCATATCGATCATAGTGTTGGCCTCGATGACCACGGTCTTGCAGTAGTTCTCCAGCATTATCTCGCAGCGGGATCTCAGTTCTTCCACCGTGAAGACGCCGTGGGACGTAAGCATGTCAACGTTCTTCTTGTCCAGCAGGTGAGGCATGCAGTCTGCGGTGGTTCGGTAGTTGGTGAGGCCTCTGACTTCGGTGGCTTCTTTGATCCAGGCGTCGTCGTAGCCGTTGCCGTTGAATATGATCCGCTTGTGGTCTTTAATGGTCTTCTTTATAAGTTCGTGAAGCGTGTCTTCGAAGTTTTCTGCGTTCTCCAGGAGGTCTGCGTACTGCTTAAGGGACTCGGCCACGGAGGCGTTCAGCATGATGTTGGCGCAGGCGATGCTGTTTGAAGAGCCAAGCATACGGAACTCGAACTTGTTGCCGGTGAACGCGAAAGGCGACGTCCTGTTCCTGTCGGTGGCGTCACGGTTGAACTTGGGAAGCACGTCGACGCCCAGCTTCATCTGGGTCTTCTCTGCGCCCTTATAAGGCCTGTCGTTCTCGATGGCTTCCAGCACCGCGTTCAGTTCGTCTCCAAGGAACATCGATACCACGGCGGGAGGCGCCTCGTTGGCACCCAGACGGTGGTCGTTTCCGGCGGTGGCAACGGATATCCTCAGCAGGTCCTGATAATCGTCGACCGCCTGGATCACCGAGCAGAGGAACAGCAGGAACTGGGCGTTCTCGTAAGGCGTGTCGCCGGGAGAGAGCAGGGATTTGCCGTTGTCCGCGGCAATGGACCAGTTATTGTGCTTGCCGGAGCCGTTGACGCCGGCGAAAGGTTTTTCGTGAAGTAGGCACACCAGCCCGTGCCTTGCCGCCACCTTCTGCATGATCTCCATGGTCAGCTGGTTGTGGTCCGTGGCAACGTTCGTGGTGGTGAATATGGGGGCAAGTTCGTGCTGCGCCGGAGCCACTTCGTTGTGCTCCGTCTTGGCCATGATGCCCAGCTTCCAGAGCTCTTCGTTAAGGTCTTCCATGAACTCCGCCACTCTGGGCTTGATCACGCCGAAGTAGTGGTCGTCCATCTCCTGGCCCTTGGGAGGCTTGGCTCCGAAAAGCGTCCTGCCGGTGAATTTGATATCCGGCCTGGCGTCGTACATCTCTTTGGTGATCAGGAAGTATTCCTGCTCGGGACCGACTGAAGAACGGACGCATCTGGCGGTGGTGTTGCCGAACAGCCTGAGGATCCGGAGCGCCTGCTTGTTGAGCGCCTCCATGGACCTCAGCAGCGGCGTTTTCTTGTCCAGCGCGTGGCCGCCGTAGGAGCAGAACGCCGTGGGGATGCAGAGCGTCTTGCCCTTGATGAACGCGTACGACGTGGGGTCCCAGGCCGTGTAGCCCCTGGCCTCGAAGGTGGCCCTCAGGCCGCCGGAGGGGAAGGAGGACGCGTCGGGCTCGCCCTTGATCAGTTCTTTCCCGGAGAATTCCATTATCACTCCGCCGTCGGGAGAGGGAGAAATAAAGCTGTCGTGTTTTTCCGCGGTGACGCCCGTAAGGGGCTGGAACCAGTGCGTATAATGAGTCGCGCCTTTAGAAACCGCCCAGTCCTTCATCGCTTCCGCCACGGCGTTGGCCAGGCCGGAATCCAGTTCCAGACCCTCGTCGATCGTCTTCTTCAGCGATTCGTACACTTTTCCCGGGAGTTTTGCTCTCATGACTCTGTCGTCAAAAACCAGGCTTCCAAAATAATCCGATACAGTTTCCATAATTCCAGCTCCTTTTCTGCTTTCGCCGTCTGCCTGCTAAAAAAAGAGGCGCCTTTCGCGGGAGATATGTCCGCAAAAGACGCCATTGCCTTCGGTAAACGGTAAAGTCCTGTGGTTCGGTGAAACAGAGAAAGCGTCCCCGGGAGAAAGTTCCCGAAGACGCCTTTGCCTTCACACGCGGAGTATTCTATACCCTCCCGGACCGTCCGTCAATACCCGTTTTGAAAATTTTTTCGAAATTTTTGAAGATTTTTTCCGGAGCGGCGGACAACGTTGTTGACATACGCCGCGTGCGGGCGTACAATACGCGCGATGGGCAAAGGCGTTCATTTCCGTGTATCAGTGCGCGGAAATGGGCGTTTTTTTATTGCCCGTCCATCGTACCGTCAACGCAAAGGGGAGACGAAAAATGATTTGCAAACGGGAAGGCGACGTCCGGATCCCGTCCGGATGCGCGATCGCTGCCGTGATTTCCAGAGAAGGGAAAAAGATGACGGCGGAAAAAATCATCGAAGCCATGAAGCCCATGCACGACCGTTCCAACGGCCTGGGAGGCGGCTTCGCGGGCTACGGCATATATCCGGAATACAGGGATCTTTACGCGTTCCATATGTTCTTCGATTCCAGAGACACCCGCAAGGACTGCGAGGCGTTTCTGAAAGAGGGTTTCGAAGTGGTGAAAGGGGAACTGATCCCTACGAGGAAGATGCCCGAGATCACCGACGAGCCCATCATCTGGAGATACTTCGTGACTCCTTTAAGATCCGTGCTGGCGGACCTTCAGCTGGACGAGAAGGAATTCGTCACCAGGACGGTCATGAAGATCAACACGGAGAAGAAAGGCGCCTACGTCTTTTCCAGCGGAAAGAACATGGGCACTTTCAAGGCAGTGGGCTTCCCCGAAGACGTGGGAGTATACTACCGCCTTGACGAATACGAGGGGTACAGCTGGACGGCCCACGGCCGCTATCCTACGAACACCCCCGGATGGTGGGGAGGCGCCCATCCCTTTACGCTGCTGGACTTTTCCGTGGTACACAACGGAGAGATATCTTCCTATGACGCCAACAGGCGCTTTATAGAAATGTTCGGCTACAAGTGCAACCTCCAGACCGACACGGAGGTCATAACGTACATCCTTGACTATCTGGTGAGGGTAGAGGGACTGACGCTTGAGGAAGCGGCCGGAGTCATCGCGGCGCCTTTCTGGAGCACCATCGACCGGCAGAAGGATCCCGCGGTCAGGGAGCGGCTCAGGTACCTGCGTACCGTTTTCCCCAGCCTGCTGGTCACGGGTCCTTTCTCCATAGTGCTGGGCTTCAGCGGAGGCCTGATGGCGCTGAACGACAGGCTGAAGCTCCGCTCCATGGTGGTGGGAGAAAAGGACGATAAAGTCTTCGTCGCCAGCGAGGAAGCGGCCATAAGGACGATGGAGCCGGACGCTGAAAAGATCTTCGCCCCCTCGGGCGGAGAACCGGTGATCGTAAAAGTCCGGGAAGGAGCGTATTGACATGGCAATAAATTATTACTGTCCCGAATTCGAAGTTGTCCGCAACGAACAGCGCTGCATCGCCTGCCGCGCATGCGAGCGTCAATGCGCCAACGAAGTCCATTCTTTTGACCCGGACCGCGGCGTCATGGTCAGCGACGAGACGAAGTGCGTCGACTGCCAGCGCTGCGTCTGCATCTGTCCCACGAGAGCCCTGAAGATCGTTAAGAGCGACTGCAGGATCAGGGAGAACGCCAACTGGCAGAACGATACGGTCACGGAGATATACAAGCAGGCTTCCTCCGGAGGCGTGCTGCTTTCCTCCATGGGCAATCCCAAGCCGCTGCCGGTGTACTGGGACAAGATACTCATCAACGCTTCCCAGGTCACGAACCCGCCCATCGACCCGCTGAGGGAACCTATGGAGACGAGAGTCTTCCTGGGCAAGAAGCCTCAGAAGATCGAGCGGCGCCCCGACGGATCTATATTGACCGAACTGCCTCCCCAGCTGGAGCTGTCGATGCCGGTGATGTTCTCGGCAATGAGCTACGGCTCCATCAGCTACAACGCCCACGCCTCTTTAGCGAGGGCGGCAACCGAGCTGGGCATCCTGTACAACACGGGCGAGGGAGGCCTTCACGAAGATTTTTACCAATACGGTCCCAATACCGTGGTGCAGGTGGCCAGCGGCAGGTTCGGAGTCCACGAGGATTATCTGGAAGCGGGCGCAGCCATTGAAATAAAAATGGGCCAGGGCGCCAAGCCGGGCATCGGAGGCCATCTGCCGGGAGCGAAAATAGTGGGAGACGTTTCCAGGACGCGTATGATACCCGAGGGTTCCGACGCCATATCTCCCGCGCCTCACCACGACATATATTCCATCGAAGACCTGAGGCAACTGGTATTCTCGTTAAAAGAAGCCACTGACTACAAAAAGCCGGTCATCGTAAAAGTGGCCGCGGTGCACAATATCGCCGCCATCGCCAGCGGCATCGCCAGGAGCGGCGCCGACATAATCGCCATCGACGGTTTCCGCGGAGGCACGGGAGCGGCTCCCACCAGGATCAGGGACAACGTAGGCATACCTATCGAACTTGCCCTGGCGGCGGTAGATCAGCGGCTCAGGGACGAGGGCATCAGGAACAACGTTTCGCTGGTGGCGGGAG
>JAEEGF011412109.1_pt1 | contig 88327 bp, 64 predicted proteins | sample 9134171 | NCBI WGS metagenome assembly JAEEGF01 (sample SAMN16246542, study PRJNA631951) | gut metagenome | biome: gut microbiome; feature: rumen; material: AP-attached | host: Bos | place: Iran: Karaj | collected 2018-10 | reverse complement strand
TGCCCTTATTTCGGCATCTTTCCGATTGTCAGTCGGTTACAATGCACCGCATTGCTCCCTCCTTCCGCACGGAAATCTGCTCGAAATAAGAACAAAATCGATTGAAAGCAATTTATAGAACCCACCTTTACTGAAATTTATAACATTGCGGCGATGGTTTTGGCGATGTGAAGTTTCATAATTGTTAACGTTTTGGATGCGTGCTATCTGATTATCAGTTTTCTTATGGTGGGGGAGGTGGAGAGGCGGACGAAGTAGACACCGGCGGGGAGAGGGCTGATGTCGAGGGTGGTCTTGCCGTTTTCCACTTCCCACTGTCCGCACACGCGGCCGGTGGCATCGGTCAGGGTCAACGTGGAGGGCTGTTCGGTCTCGACGGTCACCGTCTTGCTGGCGGGATTTGGGTAAATTGAAAATTGAGAACTGAAAATTGAAAGTTCGTTGATACCCTCAGTGCTGTCGGCTACCCATTCGAAGAGAGCGACGATGGCGGTGTCGGAGGTGACGAGGATGTCGCGCGGATTGCCCGTGCCGCCGTCGTTCCAGCCGAGGAACTGCCAGTGACCGCCAAGGGCGGCTGTGTCAGCCAAATGGTAGCCTATCTCCACCGTGCTGCTGTCGGCATAGACGCCGCTGCCGTAGGGCTCGGCGGCGCCGGAAACATTTGTAGTGACCGTGACGGTGCGCCAGACAGTATCGGGCGGCGGTGTCGGCAGGGTGTCGGCCGCAAAGTAAGCGGTGAAGGTGGTGTCACTAACGAGGAGGAGCGTGCGCACGGCGTTGGTGTCGCCGTCGTCCCATTGCATGAAGCGGTAGCCGTCGTTGGCCGTAGCCGAGAGGGTCACCATGCTGCTGTCTATGTATGTACCGCCGCCACTGACGCTGCCCATAGTGCTGTCGCATAGCACGGTGACCGTGCGCCATACGGTGTCGGGCGGCGGGTTGATGTTGGTGGTGTCGAAATAGGCTTCGATGAGGAAATCGTCAATTCTGTAGTTCTGGGGCATGGAGTTGGCTCTGAAGACGACGGCGACAGTGTCGCCAGGCTGGTATTCGTTGCAGATGAATGAGAAGAGGTCCCAGGAGGTGAGTGACAGGAGGGTGTCGTAGCGGAGAATCGCCGTGCTGTCGAGCTGAGGCTCCTCGTTTACGACGCGGGTGGTGTAGCATTGCAGACGGCCACGTGTGAATTCGAAATCGGGGTCGGGGTTGTTGAAGTAACTACTGGCCTTGAAAGCAATGTGGAGGCTAGAGTCGGGCATAATGAAACGCGGTGATACGGCCTGGCAATATATCAGGTATAGGACGTGGTTGCTGTAATTGTCGAGGTCAATATTGACGCCGTTGGTGCTTTGTGGCTCGTTGTCGACCGACTCCCAGCATTGTGGATAACTGGACAAAGGAGTGGATTCGAAGTCGTTGAAATATGGCAGGGTGTATAGGTCGCAGTCGGTGCGGATATTGCCGAGAGAGTGTGCCTCGGTTGTGTCGCTGCCGCAGATAGCGCTGACCCATAGCCAGTAGCGGGTGGCGGCAGTGAGTCCGCCGATTGTTATGGTGGTGGTGTCGGTTACGACATAGTTGGTGTCGTTGCCGTCGGAGTAGCCAACCAAGTAGGCATCGGCATCGGTGCTGAGCCAGATGGCGGAGACGCTGTGCGTGGTGGCGTTGGAGATGGCCCCGTACTGCGGTGTGCGGCAGTGGTCGAGGGCGTTAATTTGGAGGTCGTTGATTTCAAGTGTGCCATCGGAGGTGCGGAAGACGAGGTAGCAGCTATTGTCGTTGAGGGTGAGGCTATCGGTGGAAATTTCGTAGAGGGTGAAGGAGAAATTTTCTTCGGGCAGGGAGAGGAGGGGGAAGAAGGTGGAGGTGTCGGCGAGGTCGGTCATAAGACCCACCTGGGCATTTTCGGTGTTCCAGAAGGCGGCACGGAAGCTGACGTGGATTTGACTGGTGGGAAGCAATGGTGTGGCGGCAATGCAGCCGATGCTGTCATTCATTGTCGAGCGAAGTAGGAGCAAACTGCTCGTGACGCGGGGCCAGTGAGTATGATAGGAGTAGTTGTCGGTGACGGCTGTCCAGCATTCGGGCAGCTGTGTGGAGACGTTGTCGAAGTTCTCGTAGAATGGCAGTGCGGCGTATTCGTCGCAGGGTGTGTGGATATTAAGCGTCGGCGAGGGTAGGGCAGTGTCGCCGTTGGAACAAATCGAGAGCACGCGGATGGAATAGTCGGTGGTGGGTGTAAGGCTGTCGAGAGTTAGGCTGTTTTCTGTCATAAATATTGTGTCGTTCTGGAAGACTACCAGATAGCCTGACACATTGCCTGCATTGCTCCATTCCACCATGGCGCTGGTGCTCTGTAGGTCGGTGAGCCACACGCTGTCGACAGGCCTGCAGTTGTAGTAGTTGATGTCTATCTTTTCGATACGTATAAGTGCGGAAGAGGTCCGTTTCATGACGAAATGGCGACCGTTGCCGGTGTAGCTGTTGAAAGTGAGCACCGTGTCGTGATAGCTTGAATATTGAGGTGTGGTGACGGTATGCATCCACACCATTGTGCTGGTGTCTGTCGGGTCTTCGGCCACACCCACGGCGAATGTTTTGCGGCCACCGCCATAGAAACGCAGATTGAGCTGCAGTTCTGAAACGTCGGCATCGACTTCCTCAAGTATTACCACCAGGTTTGTGCCGAGTACCATCTGTTGGTTCGAGTTGGCTCTTGCCGGCCACCATTGCCAGCATTCGCGCGCTGTGCCGTCGAGCAGCACGCTGTAGGGTATCTGCAGCGGGCCGCAGAGAGTGGATTCGCTGACGACGGAGCTGTAGAGGGTGTCGCCGCCCATGTATGACACTATTTGGAAATCGTAGGTGGTAGATGGCTCCAACGAGTTCAAGGTCAAGTTGTAGCTGGTGACGGGCAAGACGGTCCATGTGTCGCTGCCATGTATGCGGTATTGAAGGTCGGGTGCGCCGCTATTTTCCAACCAGGTTAGGTAGATGCTTTCGCTGCCGACGGCTTCGGCCATCAGAAGAGGTTGCAGCGCGGTGCTGTCGGTTGTGAAGTTCAAAAGTGTGGCGTTGGCGCTGTCGTTGTCGCATTCCGGCGTCAATGTCACCCTGTAGCTTCCGCCAGGCGTCAGCCCTGTTACCCAGGCAATGTTGCTGTATTGCAATAATGTGCCGGCAGGGGTGTTGTTAGGCTGTTCGTTGCATGTGACATTCACGCCGGTGGTTTGGCGGTAGTGGCTGTTGTCGGTGCTCCACTGTATGCCGACAGCGCTGGCTCCAGCCTGTACTACCTGCGCCGACTGCAGCGGGTAGCATGATTGTTCGGTTGTGAAACTCACGGCAGGTGTCCATGCGCGGGCCATTGTGGTGTCGCACAGGCTTCGTACCGCGACGCTGTAGGTGGTGGCGGGGTTGAGTGACGTAAGTGTGAGCATGGTGTCGGAGGTGGTGTAGAGACCGATGATGCTATTGCCCAGCGAGAGGCGTGCCTCGTATGTCGTCGGCATCCCGTCGGGACTCGGCGTCCATTGCATGTGTGCGATGTTGTCGGTTATTCCGTCCACGCTGACAGCGACAGGCCTGCGGCACTGTGTGGCGACCTCAACGACGACATTTTGGACATAGATGTAGCTATAGCCGGACATTTCCCGAAATGCCACGCAGACGATGCTATCGGCGGCTGTTGCGAATTCTTCAGCGTCGCGCCATGCATTGCCGCTTGGTATGCTTGAGTACCGTTTTATGGGCGTGAATGTGGAGGCGTCATTAGGGTTGCTCATGAAACCCAATTCGAAGGAGGTATTGTCGTAATAGGGGTTCCGGTACAGGAAAGAGATGCGCAATTGACGCCCGTTGGCGTTGAATGGTTTTGTGGGTGTCACGGTGTTTGCGGAGTGATTCATGGTGCGTGTCGTGTTCTCTCTGTATGGCAAGGTGCATATAGTGGTGAACGAGCCGAGGGAGACCCATTCGGTGGTTGAGGTGTCGCACAGGGTTTTTATCCATGCGTAATATGTGGTACCTGGTGTCAGATTGTTGATGCGCATCGCCGTGGTGTCGCCCACGGTGTAATCTTGGTGCCACAGAGAGGTGTCATTGCTATCTGCAAGCGTCAGTCGCACCTCGTGGCTTGTGGAGATATCGCAGCGTGGTAACCAATGCAGTGTGGCGCTGGCGGTGTCGATATTGTCGATGCCGTCGGCAAGCGGAGGACGGCACGGCGTGGTACTTTCCACGCGTATGTCTGTCAGGTAGAGGTATGTGCGGGTCGTGGACGAATATTGGAATCCGATGCGTCGGTTATGATAGGCGGAGTAAGGGATGAAGAACTCGTATTCTGTCCAGTTGGTTGCTGTAATGTTGACGGTATATAGTGTGTCTTGCAGGTGGTTGGGGAAATTGGCGGTGTCGACGGTGCCAACTCTCAGTACCATGTCTGTTGCCGACGTGCTAGCCTTTGCACTGAAGCTGAGACGGATTTCATTGTCGCTGACACCGATTATGGGCATAGCTTTGGCGGTGTAATTGTTGTTAATGCAGGTCATGATCAAGCATGGCATCCCGTCGATGGTGCCATAGCGAGGGTAGTATATGTAATTTAATCCTGATCGTAATCTTATATTTTTCCAGCATGGGATGACGGTGTTGTCGGCACCGGCGAAGGTCTCCTGCCATGGGAGACTGACGATGGTGCAACTGTCTTGTGCTTTAACTCCAGCAGACATCATCATCGTCGCCAGAAATACAATTCCCAGTATTTTTTTATAGTTCATATTGTTGTTTTATTTCTTTGTTCTTTGTCGGCATCATCGTCATCGGATGGTCCACCTGATAGTCGATATAGTAGTCAATGACTGCAGATCGCCCCCCAGTTGTAGTTGTGTGGAATACAGCCATCCAGCGGTAATAGAGCGAGGTAAAGTTGCAGTCCACACTGTCGCCCACCCCTTACCCTTGCGGGCTTCGGAGTGTTTGACGGTACAAAATTACATAAAATATTTGGAATGGCATGAAAAAAAACATCACTCGGTTCTAATGCCCAACCAAACAGGGGCTTAGCCAGCGCATTTACAATCCAAAATGCCAGCTTCTTTTATTGTATCTCACCAACGCATCTGTCGGAAGAACCGGATAAAGCGTTTTTGGGCCATGTGCTACGGAATGTTGCAGCAGGAAAACAGTCTACTATATTAGGCTAGTACGATTTCAACTATCACATTTGGGGATTCTGCACAATTTTGATAGAAAAAATTGGGGGATTTTATACGTAATCACGAAAATAAATTTGGGGATTTTATACATATCTCCTAAAAAAAATTCGGGGATGAATAAAATAATGAAAATCCCCGCCACATGGGCGGGGATTCCATTACATACAAATCAAAAAATCTTTATGATTTATTCAGCTGCATCGGGCACGACGGAGACGTAGGAACGATCCTCGCGACCTTTTTTGAACTGAACGGTTCCGTCGACAAGAGCGTAGAGGGTATGGTCCTTGCCCATACCAACGTTCTGACCGGGGTTGTGGACGGTGCCACGCTGACGGATGATGATGTTACCGGCGACACAATGCTGACCGCCGAAGATTTTAACGCCTAAACGTTTGCTTTCGGATTCACGACCGTTACTGGAACTACCGACACCTTTTTTGTGAGCCATAATATACTGTTTTTAAAAGGTTTTACACTACTTTAATTAATTGATGCTATCGATCTTGATCTGGGTCAGATAGTCACGATGGCCGTTCATCTTCTGGAAACCCTTGCGACGGATTTTCTTGAACACCAGAACCTTGTCGCCTTTAAGGTGGCGGAGGACGGTGGCCTTTACGTTTGCACCAGCGATGTAAGGTTTGCCAACCTCAACATTGCCGTCATTGTCTTTAAGCATCACGGTGTCAAAAGTAATCTCGCTGCCCTCATCGTTCTGAAGACGGTTCACGAAGACCTTCTGATCTTTAGCGACCTTGAATTGCTTTCCTGCGATTTCTACAATTGCGTACATTTTCTTAATATGTTTAGTTTAAATGATTTAATCTACTTCTTGGGGCTTTTACTGCCCACAAAACGGACTGCAAAATTACAACTTTTTTTCAAACTGACAAAGTTTTTTCTTAACTTTTTCTCAAAACAGCTACTTCTCAGCCCATTATCCTCATTTCACCACACAAGCCCTGATGATTGGTAGCTGATAGGTGGCTGGGTCTCTTTTTCCGTAAAAACTACAGAAGAACCAGGCCTGAACTTGCGCAGATTTCGCTTACGAAAAGAGTAACTAGCGAGAAGTTCGCGAAAAGAACGCGAGGAGATTGCAAGCATGAGGAGAAGGAACCCCTAAGCATCCCTCGACCATCCACTCCCGTTTTTTATATATGCGTTAGCGTTTTAGATGGTACACCAATTCGCGAGAGTTCTGGCAGCAGTCGGTGAGGAAAATGCGGAGCTCGAGGTTGGTGGCAGGGGTGGTGAGCTGATTGAGGTTGATGGAGAGGGTGGCCGATTTGCCATCGAACTCACTTAAGACCCATTCGCCATTGATGAAACAGCGGTACTCGGCAACGCCCGAAAGGTTATCGCCCATCTTCATGTTGAGGACTTTGCCCACTTTCTTTCCTTCTTTGAAATTGAGGGGTTTTATGTAGGGCGCCGCCGTGTCGCTCATGACAACGAAATTGCCGAAAGCACGCACATCGGCTTCTAACCAACGACCCGGTTTGCCCTCTATGCTGCGCTCGATGAGCCGTGTGGGCAAGGCCGACGGCCTTTCTCCTTTGAGCTGACAAAGGACCAGCTGCTCGGGCTCATAGCCGATGACTACCGGAACGCGGAGGGTCCAGGTTCGATGAGGAGGATAGGGGCTCCTCCACGGCTTGACGGTATAGATTGGCGAGATATAGCGGCGGTCGTTCTGAATGCCATGGGTAAGGAGGTCGTCGTAATAGACCATGCCTGCGGGCATCTCTATCTGATAGTCGCCCCGATAGACCTGCAAAGGCCAACGGACGGTGAGGCTGTCGGTGCGGAGGTGATAAGAGGGATGCTCGGGCACTTCATGCATGGGCACGAGTGTCTCAAAATGGTTGCGAACATATACACGGCGGACAGCCTGATTGCCATTATAGTCAGTTATTACCACGGTGATGCGGTGGAGCGTGGTGTCGCTATCGATAAAGCCGATGCTACCGTCGCCATAGGTACGGGCGGGTTTGACAGGGTCGCCAGGAAGTCGGCGGGTGAGGATATAAGGATTGCGAGTAGATTGGTAGTAATCCCAGTCAAGCTGAGCGTTGATAGCGCGGGTGTCGCCAAAGGTGATTTTGTCCATCCTATATTGAAAGAAAGGCATGCCGTCGACCCAGATGTCGAGACGGTCATAACCATTGTTCATGGTTGACCCCTCGGAACGGTCGGAGGCCCAAACACCCACATAGAAACGACCCAGAACTGGAATGGGATTATCTTTGGAGCCCAAAGCTGACTCTTTGCCGCTAAGGTCGACCTGATAGGGACTCTTGGTGCGATTGAGCCGGGTGTTCTTATCAACAGGCAGCAGCCGGATGCCCTTGATGGCGGGCGGGATGGTATCGATGAGTTTCACGCCATAGGCCAACGGGTTGAGACTCTGCTGGGTGCGGGTATTGCGTACTTCGTAATGGAGATGGGGCCCGCCACTCATACCGCTATTGCCAGCATAGGCAATCAGCTGACCGCGTTTGACGGGCAAGACTCCCTCAGAAAGGGTGGTGTCGAAAGCATAACATTGATGAGCCCGTTGATAGTTGAGCACATAGTCGGCGATGTCGCCATGATAGCCGTCGAGGTGCAGATAGACCGTAGTAACATTCCCCTTATGGTTAATATAAAGCATTTTGCCGCCATCGTAAGCCGAGATGCGAAGACGAGAGACATAGCCGTCGGCAGGGGCGTAGACAGGTGTTCCCACCCCATCGTCGCCACCAATGCGGAGGTCAATGCCACTATGGAAATGGTTGGTGCGAATCTCGGCAAAGGTGCCGGATGGTTCGGCAGGAAGGTGCAGCGGTAAGTCGAGCACAGGGGGTTCGAAAGACTGCGCCTGAACCTGAATCAAATTGCAGATGAAGATGACCAAGAGGAAGAATGATACCATGAATCTTTTCATAATTGGATAAGGGTAAATAGAATGGGTGAGAAAGATTACTAAGCGTTTTTGTCGGAGGGTACGCCCATGAGCTCGCGGGCGGTTTGAAGGGCTGCTGTGGTGGGTGGATTGGAAGAGAGCATGACGGCAATCTCGGTGACACGCTCGTCGGGGTTGAGTTGCCTGATGCGCGAGACGGTGCGACTGCCTTCGAGTGCCTTGGCCACCTTGAGGTGTTGCGAGGCTTTGGCAGCTATCTGGGGCAGATGAGAGATGGCGACCACCTGCATGTGCTGGGCCATCCGGCTCATGATGTCACCCACGGCGACGGAGATATCGCCAGAGACACCGCTGTCGATTTCGTCGAAAATGATGGTGGGCAAAAGGTTACGCTGGGTAACCACCGATTTGACTGCCAACATCAAACGCGAAAGCTCGCCGCCCGACGCCACCTCGGCAAGCGGACGGAGGGTGCCACCTTGGTTGGCGTTGAAGAGTAGCCTCACATTGTCGTGTCCCAGAAGGTTGAAATCATTGGCAGGCGTGATTTCCACCACAATCTTGGCGGAAGCCATGCCTACCTGCGAGAGGACTGGAAGCAGTTGCTTCTCAAGCATCCGGCCAGCCTTGGTGCGGGCAGCTGTCACCTTGTCGGCAGCCTGCTGCATGAGGGCAAAGACACTATCGACCTGCTCCATCACCTCGCGGATGCGGTCGTCAAGGCCTTCGGCCTCTTGGAGTTGCTGGTCAAGCTGTTGTTGTATGTCGAGCAAGGCAGCAACCGTGTCGACACCATGTTTTTTCTGCAAACGGTAAATCAAATCGAGGCGGTCGTTGACCTGTTCTTGCCGTTCAGGTGAGAACTGGAGCCGGTCATCGAGAGAGGAGACCTCGGAGAGAATGTCCTGCAGCTCAATGAGGGTAGAGTCGAGCCTCTGATGGAGAGCCTGAATGTCAGGATGATAAGAGGCCACATGGGCCAGAAGTGAGCGCGAAGTGACCATACGAGCCACGGCGCTATCATCGCTGTCGCCATTGCCATCGCACACGGCCACCACCGTGCCCAAAGCCTCCTTGATAGCACCCGTATGCTCCAGGAGATGTGCTTCTTCCTCCAGCTCCTGTTGCTCATCGGGTTGAAGCTTGGCGGCTTGAAGCTCCTCGAAGAGAAAACGGTTGTAGTCGAGGACTTTATTGTTCTCAGCATCCTGGGCGGTTAGTTGTTCCAACTGGTGCTTGAGCACTCCATACTGACGGTAGAGCGACTGGAATTGGGCAAGCAGCGATGAGTCGGAGAAGGAGTCCAATAACTGCGTCTGGAAAAGGCTCTCGGTGAGGGTGAGCGTCTGATACTGGGAATGAATGTCGAGGATATGGGGTCCCAGCTCCTTGAGAAACTGAAGATTGGCGGGGGAGTCGTTGACAAAGGCGCGGCTCTTGGCCGTGGGGAGAATCTCGCGGCGAAGGATAAGCAGGTCGTCGTAATCGGCATCATACTGCTCAAAAAGCGGCTGAAGCCCGAGACCTGAGATGTCGAAGGAAGCCTCCACAACACATTTACGCTCCTTGTCGGAGAGTACCTGGGTGTCGGCACGCTGACCGAGAAGGAGTCCTAATGCACCCAAGAGGATGGACTTACCAGCACCTGTCTCGCCTGTGATGACCACAAAACCGCCATCGAAAGTGATGTCTGTTTCATGGATGAGGGCATAGTTTTCAATATGGAGGGTTGTGAGCATGGGATGTTGTCTTATTGTATTGTGTGTCGTTGTGTATTAGCAGGGTTCATGCAGATTAATCCAGCATGGGGGCAATGCGCAGGAGGGCGTTGTAGAGGGCATCGATGTCGGCAAAGGTGGTATAGGAGGCAAAGGAGGCGCGGACGGTGCCTGGGATGCCGTAGCGATCCATAATGGGTTGGGTGCAATGGTGACCTGTGCGGACGGCAATGCCTAACTTGTCGAGGAGTGTGCCGACATCATAGGGATGGGCGTTGCCAAGTAGAAAAGAGATAACACCCACTTTGCCTGGGGCAGTGCCAATGAAACGGATGTTGGGGACGGAGGAGAGCTTCTGCATGGCATAATCCATCAGCTGCGCCTCATGGTGGGCAATCACCTCCATACCTTGGCTCTGCATATAATCGATGGCAGCTCCCAAACCTAAAACATCGCCCACCGAAGGGGTGCCAGCCTCAAACTTATAGGGGAGCTCGTTGTAGGTTGTTTTCTCAAAGGTGACATCCTTGATCATCTCTCCCCCACCCTGATAAGGTGGCAACTGATTGAGGAGTTCTTCACGGCCATACATCACGCCAACACCCATGGGCGCATACATCTTATGCCCTGAAAAACAATAGAAATCGCAACCAAGTTCCTGCACATCGACAGGCATGTGGGCAACCGCTTGGGCACCGTCAATTAAGACCGGCACCTGATGACTATGGGCAATGCGCACTATCTCTTGGATAGGATTGACAGTACCGAGTGTATTAGAGACATGGTTAACCGCAACCATGCGGGTGTGGGAATTGAAGAGTGTCTGGTAGACCTCCATGTCAAGAACACCCTCGTCGGAAAAAGGAATGACGCGGAGTCGGGCACCCACTTGTTCACAAGCCAGCTGCCAAGGAACGATATTGGAGTGGTGCTCCATGCCAGAGACGATAACCTCGTCGTCTTTGCGAATGAACTGACGGCCGAAAGTGGCAGCAACCAGATTGATACTCTCGGTTGTGCCACGGGTGAAAACAATCTCTTTGGTGTTGGCAGCATGAATAAACTGCTGGACTTGCTGACGCACAGCCTCGTAGCGTTCGGTAGCAAGTGTGGCGAGATGGTGGGTGCCACGGTGGATGTTACTGTTGAGGGTTAGGTAGTAAGAAGAGAGTGCGTCAATCACCTGCTGGGGCTTTTGGGTGGTGGCGGCATTGTCGAGGTAGACCAACTGATGGCCATAAACCTGCGTATCGAGAATGGGAAAATCCATAGCTTATAACTGTTTATACTTGATGAACATGACTGCCAGAAAGATGAATATGAGGGCAAGGAAGATGTAGAAAGCCCAGCTACAGCCACGCTTGGGCAAGGGGCGGTCCTTGCGGGTGAAGAGACGGGCGAACTTGATTTTGTTGTCTATCTCTTCGGGTGTGGGGTCGGGACGGGGAAAATCGTACATTGCTGATGATTTGTTGTTAGGTTGTAGCTAATTCGTTTCCTATAATTAGGCTTTTTTCTTCTTGCGGATGAGTGCACGAATGACAAAGAATGCGATGACAGCAACGAAAAGGACAATGATGATGACGGACAATTCGTGGCTGTAACGCTCGATAACAGTAGGGTCAGCAGCTCGGTAAGCCAAGTAGCCAAGAAGGGCCAAAATGCAGTTCCATACCGCAGCACCGACAAAAGTAAAGAAAGAGAATGCCCCAATGTTCATTTTGGAAAGACCCGCAGGGATGGAGATGAGCTGACGGATGACTGGAATGAGGCGGCCCACTAAGGTAGAGACATTGCCATGGTCGTTGAAATAGACTTCGGCACGCTGGACTTTCTCCTTTGAAAGACGCAGGATATGGCCTACCTTGCTATCAGCAAAAGCATAAACGATGGGACGACCCAGCCAGCGAGAAAGGAAATAGTTGATATAGGCTCCCAGCATGGCACCCAAAGTGCCGATGAGCACTATGACCCAGATTTTCATCCCGCCCTTGGTTTCAGGGTTGCTGGCCACATAGACAGCTGGCGGAATAACAACCTCGGAGGGGAATGGGACAAAGGAGCTTTCAAGGGCCATAAGGAGTCCTACGGCTGTGTAGTTCATATTGGCATCGTACCAGGTAAGCAATTGGGCAACGAAGCCAGAAGAAGCGCTGTCGGTGCCGCGGACTTGCTCGGCAATATTCTTGTCAGCAACAGGAGCCTCCGCAGGTGTTTGTGCGAAGGTTAGCTGACAGGCAAAGAGGGTCAACAAAAGGAGGAATACTTTCTTTTTCATAAACATCAAGTAGTAGATATAGAATTAATTACATTAACTATTTCGGGATCCTGGGTTAATTCTGGAAACATGACGAAGAGCGTGTGGTAGAGGGGGCCAAATGTGGCACCATCTTCCTGCAGGAGGGAGAGCAGGCGATTGCGACGACCCATCTTATAATAGCAATAGAGGAGTCGAGAGTCGAAGGAAAAACGGTCGACAGCATCGGCGCGTGAACTCTCAAGCAATGCACAGGCCTCGGGGAAACGTTGGGTGCTGATATAAAGATCAGCAAGACATATCCAATGCTCGTCAGAATCGGGCTCGAGGTCGATGGCACGACGGTAGTAGCCAGCAGCCTCGTCAGTATAACCAAGGCGTTCGCTGCAGCGACCGAGGTCGTTCCAAGCTATGCTGTAGGCAGGGTCTTCCTTGAGGGCATCATGGAAATAGGTAGAGGCGGTGTGATAGTTGCCTTGTTGGAGATATAATCGTCCGATTTGGTATAGAACCATCGGTCGGTCCTGCGTATATTCAAGGGTGTCGCGCAAGGCCTGAACGGCGAGGGCTATGTTGCCCAAATGGCCATAACATTCGGATAGTCCTAAGTAGGCCTGCACGAAAGTTTTGTCGATGGCAATGGCATACTCGTATGCATCGGCGGCCTTTTCAAAAAGCGAAAGCCAACAATAGACACAACCTAGACAGTACCATGCATTTTTGGCAAATGGGTGGTCGGCCACCAACTGGGTGAAAAAGCCCACCGCTTCTTCATTGTGGCCTTGTTCATCCCATGTACAGGCCAGATTGTAGAGCGAACGGCTCTCGTCGGGATTCTTCTGGATGGACTTACGATAGTAGGCGATTGCCTCCTCGGGCTTGCCCAATTTATAGTATTCATCGGCAATGTTGCCGTAAATCATGTCGAGTTGATAGCCGTCTTTGGCTGCCTTACGATAATAATCGATAGACTTATTGGCTTGGTCGGTGAGGCTATAGAGGGCTCCGAGGGCATAGCACACATCCGTATTCTCGGGTTCGGAATGCTCTAAATCCTGAAGAATTTCCATGGCCTTGGGGTACTGACCCTGAATGCTGAGAAGATGAGCTCGACGGAGGCGTATTTCGCTGCTGCTGGGGAAAAGTTGCTCACCCAATTTAACGGCTGACTCAAGGCCTTCAACATCATAAACCTCGAGGTAGTAGTCGGCTATGATTTCCAGCTGGTCGACATCGAAATAGGCGGCATGACCCTCCTTCTGTTTCTCGAAAGCGAGAACCAGTTCGCGTACATCTTGTTCAAAATTCTTAAAACGGTCTAAATTCATTTAAAAACTAAATCTAACAGTTATACCACCCTTGGTGGTGGAGTTGGGATAGGAGTTGGAGATGAAAGGAGTGTTGATATTCGTTTGGAAGAAGGCGCGGAGCGTAAGAGAGGAAGAGAGCGCGTACTCGGCCGAGATTTCTGCCATCCAAACCTCACTACCAGAAGAAATCTGACTGAAATTCTGATTGATTTTGCGAATTCTGGTCATGTTGCTGTTGTAAGTGAGATTGAGTTGGAGTACGATATCGCTCTTGAGGTGGTGAGTCTGGTCGGCCACCTTGACATCAACAGCCACATCCTTGAAACGGTAGCCGCCTCCAAAGGTGATACCATCGCGCGTGGTTTCAGTTAGCTGGTTGTTGGAAAAAGAGAGGTTAAGCGTACGGTTCTTCTGGAGAGAGAAATTGAGCTGAATGCTGTTGGTCATGCTCACCGACAGGCGGATGAGGGGGTTGAACTGCTCGGAAATCTGCACGCCCTCCATGCTGACTGGCGGAATAAAGTCGCCATTGGTGTTGAATACCGTCTCGTGTCCATAGTCGTAGCCTTCCTTTCCTGAGATGGAAGCGTCGGTGTAGTAGCTGCCAATAGAATAGGTAGAGGTGTACTTGTGTGAGATAGAGATGTTGTTGAACCACTTTTTGAGAGCAGGAATCTTGTTGAGTCCGTTATAGTTGATGGACCAGTTGGGCAGCGGAAAATCCAAGAAGGGAGAGAAACCATAGGTGGCAGCATCCTTGCCAAGATAGGTGGCAAGAAAGCTGGTGAGGAGCACAGATGATTGGTTGGGTCCATAGCCATAACGATAGTACTGGCCGCTCATGGTGTCAAGCACCTGCATGTCGGTGAGGACATCGGGGTTGATGTCGGCAAGACGGTCGGAGACTACATGTCGGTTTTGAAGGAATGTCTCGTAAAGGAGGCTGTCGTCAACAAAAGCCGTACCCCAACTCCAAGTTGTAGTGGAATAAGAACCCGACATGATGTATGAGAGAGGTCCGTCGACACGGTCCCATTCTGTAAGATACTTATAGTAATACTCTTCACGCGACTGATAGGTCTGGTTGGCGTTGATATCTATCTTGAAGTCGCGAATAGGTTCGACAGAAGCCTGTAAGGTAAGCATGCGGTTCACCGTGTTGTTGTGGGCATTGTTCATCAAGGGGTCACGGGAGAGGAGGTCGTCCTGACGGAGACGCTCCACCAATCCCTCATTGTAGCCCAACACAAAGGAAGGCCAAGGAGCCCACCCATTGGATGGATCCATGCCGAGAATACTGGCAGTTCCCATGTAACCGGGGAGGACAGAGGCATTGGAATTGCTATACTGCAAGCCGAAGGACTTGAGCATCGTGACAAACCGGATACCGAAATTGGCAATATTAGTGAGTGTTTCTGCCATCTGGGCACGGTGTACTGAGTCGGGATTATTGGCACGTGCAATGGAATCCTGCACCATCTTGTCTCGTTCCTTCTTACTCATACGCTTCGGATCGCGGGGTTGGGTGACAGGTTTCTGCTTATAGGCATTCTTGATGAATGTGAAGCGGTTGTAGAGTGTCTGCATCTGGCCAGTAACCGAAGCCTGCAACTGACCTGTGGAATTAAGGGTGGAACCTTGCGAGGCCAAGGCCTGCGTGGTGCCATAAAAATTATAAGTAGAGCGATAGGTGATGGGCACCCGCAGAAAATCGAGATAGGGCAACTTGCTGATAGGCACATCCCATGTGAGGCTGACGGTCTGTTGGAAATTTTGCATCGTACCGCCTTTGGAGAGCGCTGACCAAATACTGTCGCGACTCTCGCGAGTGTCAACGCGACCGACGGGCTCATCGATTCGGGCATTTGCCGAAGCACTATATTGAAGATGAATGCTTCGACTGAGGTCGTACTGAATGCCATAGTCGCGCCGCCAAGTAAACTGCTTGAAATAAGTGGGTTTGATAATAACCAAAGCAGCTCCTTTTTTGCGAAGAAGGGTTTCCTCATAGTTACGATAAATCTCGGTGCTAAAAGAGAGCGACTTGGGTTTATAGTAGAAATTGAAGTCCTTGATGAACTTGCCGTTCTTGCCGTTGATGAACTTAGACTTAGCCTTGGCGAAGGGTGCCACAAGACCAGGCTCTTGCGGCGTGTATGAATAGGTGAAACCACCGCGATGCAGGTCTTTGTTGTAGTACTCAATCTCGTCATCAGAGGAGCGTTCGCGCGAGTAGGCATAGGAAAAGGTGAAGTTCTCTATATCGTAGAAATGAGGCTTTAGGGCACCTTTGCCCGTGCGCTCTTTACGCATATTAGTAAGTGTGAGATTCGTTGTGGTCTTACGTTCTTGGGTCATCTTGCGGACGCTGTCGCGCTCAGCATCAGTTTGATAAGTTCTGAGGTCCTCTTTGAGGCGCACATCGGGGTCGAGAGGATTGTATTCGGGAGAACCTATCTGCTTATTCCAATCGAGATAGAGTGGCATGTGTACACCCCATTTTTCGGGAAGGAATTTCCCCATCTCCATGTCAAGCGTGGTTTGTAACTGCATTGTATTAACCAGTTCCAGAGAGGTGGGATTATCCTCAAGGTTGCCAAAGCCAGCTGAGGTATATGAACCAAAGAGGGAGAGGTTTCCCAAGTCGGCAAGATTGGTGCGAGCCAAAGCCATGGCAGCCACACCACCGCGGTTGTTGAAATCGGCAAGACGCAACTCGTTAACCCAAACGATACATGACTTTGGTAACATGTTGTTACCATCCTCGAGCGTCTCTTTCTTGGGATTGCGGACACCCACCATGATGACTTTTACTTTACCAAGATTGGGGGTGCCAAGTACGGTATATTTGTGTCCATCGACATACTCGCTATAGAGAAGACGGCTGCTATAGTTAAGATCGCCACTACGGATAAGACGATTGCGGTTGGTCTTAATGTCAACCAGCTTAGTAAGGTCGATTTCCACATTGTTATCGATAGGCCAAATAGCATAGCGGTCGTCCTTACCCACACCCCAGTCAGTAAATTGGAGGGGCACCTCATATTCATAGTAGTTGTTGGTGTAGTCGCTGCCCAGACGTACGAAGAGTACCAAGTCGCCATCGTTGATGGGATCAGACTCAGCTTTCTTTTCTGCATGTACAAACATCTTGACTTTACCATAGTTGCGCAAATCATAGGATGTACTACGATAAACAGCGCGGGCATCGCCAGAAGCCAAGTCGGTGATGTCGAGCGAGAGTGCTTGCTCGTTGAGCTGGGTAGAGGTTGACGAAGTGCTAAACCACTGCTCACGCTCGATACCAGGAGGCAAGACATAAGGAACCGGATAGCGGTTGCCATTCTCCTCAATATTGACAGTACTAATGCTGAAAGATGTGTTGGCACCAGTTCCCGTCGTGTAGTCACCAGGCTGCAAGAGGTCTTCGGTATATTTGCGCCAAGTGGCATAGACCAACTCAAGGGTGGCAAAGCGCAAATAAATGGGTTCCTCGAAATCATTGAGGAACATACGCATAAAGCGGATAGATTGGAAACCATTGAGTTTACCAATCATCTGGTCATACTCACGGATAGGTATGCGGAACTGATACCATTTACATGAAGTAGTGGAGCCGTTAGGCAAGGGTATGTTCTCGGCTTCCTGAATATCAACAATGTGATTTTCGCCAATGACCATCTTGGAGGGGTCCAATTCGATGACATACTGATAATAATTTTCGCCTTCGCTGAGGGTGTTATCCTTGTTGATGTCCTCCACATTGGGATAAGCCGTTGCAGCAGTGGGATAGCTTTCAGGACTGTCAGCATCGACGTGGGAGTTGCCTTCGGGATTGTTGTAATACTTGTATCGCTCAACAATCTTCAGGTTCTGTTGGTCATAATCACTACCGCGGTAGTAGTGGAAATCGTCACCAGAAGGGTCGGATAGCGCCATCTGATAGGCCTGGGATGAGGTGCCGAAGATGAGTGCAACACTATCGAGATAGCTTGAGAAGAAGGACTGCTCATCAGTGCTGCCAAATGTACTGCTAAGTCCATCATATCCAATGTCTTGATATTTGCGTGATGCCTCGTTGTTGTCGAATGCATTGACGATAGGCTGGGTATTGGGCACACGGCCCCAAATGGTAGTGTCTACTCCTGACAGGTCACTGGCATTGGTAGGCAAACCATTCTCAAAACTCTTTCGTCCGTCACGTAGAATATCCTCACTGATGTCACCCAGATTAATATATAGCTTGCCTCCAGTATGTTCCGGATTTTCGATAAAGGGGTCCATGAGCCAGAACTCAAGGGTCTCAATATTTTGAGTCTCAAAATCGGTGTAGTCCAACTCGCGCATGATACCGCCCCAACGTGTTTTGGGCTCTGCCAACTTACCCTCTTGTGTTAGACCCGCACTAAACGGACTGCGCACAATATCGAAGTTGTAGGGGCCTCGCTCTTCAGGATAATAGGAGAGGTTCAGCTCATATATATACATATAGTCCCCTTTGACCAACTGCTTGTTGGGGAAGACCTCTGTTTCCATAATGCGGCGGGCGTAGGGTTGTGACCGATCCTCCTCGGTGATGTTGTCGGGAGAATTGGTACTATAGAACAATTGGTCGATACGGTACCATGAGAGTTTAGCTCGGTTAAAGCCGTATGCAAGCCCTGTTCCCATGCGGGTCTCTGGGAACTGAGGTAGCGAGAGTTGATAATCCTGAGGCGTGCTGGCAAGATGCCAATAGGTGATGCCCTTAAGGTCGATGTTGCTTTCAGCACCTTCGAAATCGTCGATATAGGTCACCGTTCCCTCTTGGCTGCCTGTGGAGGCAAGTCCTGGTAAGAGTTGGGCGAATTCGCCTTTGAAAGTAAGGTTGGAAGGTGCCTTGGTGTCGATGCCGGGGAGAAGGTCCACGAGCTTGGTTATGAATGGGGCCTCATGGCGGTAGTTGATGTCGACCCCCCAGATACTATTACTGGTAGGTTCCTCTCCAAAATTGTTTTTCTGGGTAAGGGGCTTCTCTGACAGATTCATGAAGGTGGCACCCACATTGAAATCGGGTTGAATTTCATAGTTGATATGCGTACCCACCATGGTTTTGGTAGTCATACTGAAAGAGTTATCTTCACAACTAACGCTGATTGGGGTACCACTGGAGAGGATGCTCTCATTGATGATACGCACAGTTCCCATCGTATAGTCGACAGTATAGTCAACATTCTCAATCAGGGGCACACCACCTGCAGTAACAGTAACGGAGCCCTGAGAGACGCTGTAGCCCAATGATATCTCACCACTGACGGTACTGGAATAGTAGCCCTCAAGATAGAACTTATTCTTGTCAGCATACTGTTGCGCCAAGGCTCTCGTCATGGTGTATAGGGAGTCAAAACAATACTGTTTGGCAAACTCGTCGTCGCCCAAAATCTGGCGTAAGTCTTTGCCGAAAGGCTCCACATAGGGGAAGAAGATACGTCCAGTGCTGGCTTGGATGGTACCACCCTTGAAGGCTGCGCTGTCAAACCAGTCGAAAACACCATCGGCATAATAGTAGTTCTGCGAGGCATCCATGCGGTCAAGGCCAAAGAGCTCAATCAAGGGAATACCCTCTTTAGGTCCTTCGGTGAAATAGCCAATACCCACACCCCCATCAGGACTCTCATAGAGTACATTCAGGCGGAAGTTGTCGCGCCCAAGCTGGGTACTCTTGAGAAAGTAGACGTTCTTCATCATCAGCTTCCACAACGGGCTATGCACATCGACGCCAGTTCCTTTGATCAGCTTCACCACCAAGGTATTGGGGTCGTTAATACCGTCAGTGGTGAGTTCACCCACCTGATAGACAGTTTCATCACCGATAACCTGATACTGGAAGGCAACGGCCAACACTTGGTCGGAACTAAGGGCTTGACTGAGGGTGATGAAGCCGAGCTGCTCATTGTATGTGTATTCGCTACTGGTGAGCAGGCGGGCACTTTCTATCTTCTCGTAATCGCTACCCGCTGTGAAACCAAGACCTTGCATGTATGAGGTAACGTTGTCGATGCTGCGGATTCTGTCTGGGTTCATATATTCCAACAGGTTGTTGCTGTTGTTGCTGGGCATCTCAGAACGGCCTCCAATTAGACGATTGTTGCTCGGTTCATTCTCACCAAGGTCGGTGAGGGCTAAGATATTACGGTTGTTGGTAACTGCGGCACCCACATTGGTACGCCAAACCTCCATACGGATAATCTTGATATTGGTATTGGGCGTCGGCAAAGTGGACATGGCCTCATTGTAGTGCTGGTAAAAATACTGCGAAATGAAGTAGTGGCGGTTCTCCTCATATTCGTCGGCACGAATTTGATACTCCTGCACCGAGGCACCACCCTGCACCTGCATATTCTCGGTACTGGTTTCTTTTTGTGATAAGACTGCATCAACGGTGAGTTTGCCGAATTTTAGTTTGGTGTGAAAACCCCACAACTGCTGACTACCCTTGATGAGGGTAGTATTGAGAGGAAATGAAATATCGGCAGCCTCAAAAAGCTGGATGATATCATCTTCCTTGCCCTCATACTTTAACTTGATCTTGTTCTCAAAATCAAAAGTGGCCTTGGTGTTCCAGTTAATATCAAAGTCAAAAAGGTCGCCTATCTTGGCATTGAGACTGACCTGAATATTTTCGTCGAAATCAAAATGGGTATTGCTACGCTGGCCTATGTCTATCTGTGGATTGTCGCGATAGTTGTTGACAATCTGGAAGGTGAGGTCAGCACTACCCGTGGGATTAATACTGATATCGGGTATGGCAAGCAGTCCGTCTACCTTGCGGCTTATCTCGCTGAATCCAGGAATACGACTCAGCAGCCCATCGGAAGCAGCCGTGTCGCCAACCGAGGATCGGTCGTTCCAATATTTTTTCATCAGCTGGTTCATCTGGTAGTCCTGATACTCCTCGAAGGTGAGATATTCTCTATTGATGACCATATCACCCAGTTTGGTAATACGGACATAGCTGTCGCTCTCGGCATCATATTCTACCGTAGTGGTCGTGCTGCCAATGGGTTCCTGTGCATTGGCTGGTAAGCTGAGGGCTACCAACATAAACAGCAAAAGTGCCGCCACAACCTGTGACAGCTTTCGCGACCTATTATGAACGGACTGTTGTATAGTTTTATCCTTTTACCGATTAAATAATTGTTTTTATAATTTTTTGAGGGCCTCCTTGATCAAACCTTCGACATTGAGATTATTATCCAGACTCTGCAATACTTTGTCTGCGGCAGCCTTGGGAAATCCCAACATGACCAATGCACTGAGGGCCTCTTCTTTATTATGGCTGACCAAGGGGGATGCCGCTATACTGGCATCGGTTGAGACTGCACCAACTTTGTCCTGCAACTCTAACACAATTCGTTGGGCCGTTTTAGCACCAATACCCTTGACTCGCTGTACCAATTTAACATCCTTGGTAGCAATGGCATTGGTGAGTTCTTCCACAGAAAGCGATGAGAGCATCATGCGGGCGGTGGCAGCACCTACACCGTTGACACCCAAAAGCAGGCGAAACATCTCGCGCTCCTTCTGAGTAAAAAAGCCACAAAGGATATGGGCATCCTCACGGATGACTTCATGCACCCATAGTTTCACCTCCTGTTTATCTTGTATGGCACTATAGGTATTGAGGGTTATTTCCAATAGATAGCCCACACCGCCACAATCCACCACGGCAGTGGCAGCGGTCAGCGATGCGAGTTTTCCTGAGATATATTCGTACATAAGCTTATTTTCTGCGTATTGGTGGTAGGGAGGTTGTGCGTGGTAAGGTAAGACACCGGTGAGAACTTTGCATACCCAGATTCTTAGGTGCTCTACCCATCTTTGCGAAGCCGGCCTTGCTGACATCAACAGTCTCTGGGTATTGATAACCTATGCCTTGCGCCGGAGAGTCTTCTTCTAAATGATAGTCGCCATTGGCGGGGTCGACAAACTTGGGGTCTTCATCCCATTCGCCTCCACGCACCAGACAATGGTTGAGCGAAACATTAACCGCAGCATTGCTGTCAAGTCCCAAATACAACTCCCCTGCCTCACGGTTACCATAGATGATACAGTCGGTGAGGGAGGCTTGGATTGGCCATACATAAAGGACACCAGCATATTCGCGGGTGTTGGTGATAAAAAGACTGGGATTGTTGCGGGATGAGTAATTCCAATAATCGGCAAAAGTGCAGTAGCTGAATGTGTACTGGCCCCCGTACTGCATCACCCCTGTGGCGGTGCCACAATTGGTTACCAGCAGGTTGTTCCCCTCCACATGGGCAGTCTGCATCAGTAGACCTGCAAGGGTGTGGTTACGTATAAGCGTGTTGCTAATGGTCAGAGTGGGATTGTCGTTGGCACAGCTGTCAACTTCAATTCCCAAGAAGCCATTCTCGATGAGGGCATAGTCGATGTGGTTGTTCCAGCATCCTTGCATCATCCAAATATGGCCCCACTGGCCAGGCAGGTAGTCGTTCCAGCCGTCGTGGCGCACTGAGGTGAACAGAACAGGACGCTCGGCAGAGCCTCTCACGTCAAGAGTGGCACTATCGTAAACCCAGAGGACGGCATCTTCACAGAAATAGAGTTCATCTCCTGCCTGTAGGTGCAGGGTGTTGCGAGAGTCAATGACAGCATAGCCTAAGATGACATGGGGCAGGTCGTGACGCCAATGGTCGCAGTCGATGACGCTGTATGCATAAGGCTTGCCATAAATATCAAGGGGATAACTGCCATCAGCATAATGGAGTGTGTCGGTAGGTACATGGTAGACTGCGTTGCGACCATATGCGGACAAGGGCAGCCGTTGTTCTTGACCATCATAGCGGAAAATGACAGCATCCTCAACAAGGAAAGGTTCCGTGGCACTGTTGGGATTGATATTGGCACGCACGAAAACAAACATGCTGTCGCCAGGTGCAAGAATGAGGTCGCGGGCCACCATATTGGTGTCGCCATTGACATTCAGTCGGAAACGGGAGGAATACCCCCGTTCAAGCGTCACCTGCTCAATCTGAACTTCATAGTTGTTGTGGTTATACACGCGGAACTGACGCGTGGTGGTACCCATCTGCGTGAAGACGGTATCGAACGCCATGGTGTCGCACGAGAAGTCCAAAGCCACCATCTCGTGGAAGCCTTCAGGGTCTTTCTCACATGCAGCAAAAAGCATTGGTAACACCAATGCTAAAAGCAGCATATTATATAGCATTCGCTTCAACATATCAGCTGTTTTTCAAATATTTCTGTCACCTGCCTATGCACGATTTTTCCATCAACACTTCGGTAGGCAAGTTTTTGTTACCTTTTAGTAACGCAGAAAAATATATAATATTTTACGTCTAACATTTTTTTTAGGCTCTGCTGTTACTTGTATGATGGTTGCATCTTCCACCGTAGATGAAGTAAAGCTAAATAAAGTGGTCGAGAGTTGTCATAACACTGAAATCCAAATCCATAAGCAGCGTAGCTAAAGCTCACTCCTTTACTTAGTATAGAGGGAGAACACCTCCTCGAGCCGTTTAGAACAGACAGGACAGAAGGGGGCATAATCACGCATCATACAGTGCATTACTGGACGGTAGAGTCCCTTTGCCTGATAACCAGCTCCTTCGTAGACCCCTAATGGTCCATTTTCCTTTCTGTTAACAAGTGTGTCTACTGGTGTGGGAATAGGAACTCCTTCTGGCAGCATTGCCTGCCATTTCTTATCGAATTCAACTAACGAGGTGATGTTGGGCTCCATGGGTTCAAAAGTTTTGACGTGGGTGTCACCATAGCTGAGATTTTCATCGACATACTCGTCTGCCAGACCTCCTATGCTGTGACCCAACTCATGTGGCAGAATCCTATCAGCTATGCTGTTCAATGAACTCATAGCATAGAAATTATAGATTCCACCACCTCCATAGGTGTCGCTGTTGGCCATTATGATGATGTGGTCGCAAGGAGTCAGGCCGATAGCATCGTGCAGCTTGAAAAGCATCTGGGTCATCAGATAACGGTCGGCGCCAAAAGTCCCATAGCTGGCCCCCACCAGACTATTAACCTGAACGCCCTCGGCAGGATTGGTAATACCTGTGGCTTCACCTGTGGCGGGAATACCCCAAACATTAAAGTCGTCGCTATGTTCTTTGAAAGGTTCTTTTCCAAGCAAGAACTCACAGAATTTCTCCATGTCACTCAGCATCTTTGTCGTGTCTGCAGGACCATAGCCCTCGGGCACGATGACGACATCAATTTTTTTGTGTATATTCCCTTTGTACTGCAACTTGACAGGCTCATGGTACAAAACCAAATCACTACGCTTAAGCATTTGGGCATAGCGTTCCTCTGGGTAATAAGGAAGCGCGTACTGGGTGTGATAGTGGTGGTCTTCACCTAATTCTTCCCAACAGATTAGTACTGGTTGCTTGGGCCATGGAATCCGCACCACCTCCTCAAAAGACACCATGCTGTCGGCGCCCTCGGGAGTGTCGCGATATTCAGCAAATAGGCTATTGTAACCACGGCTGTAGAGACGCTTACCCGTTTCTATATCTTTCACCACGATACGGAAGAATCCATTGTTGAAGGGGTCGTTAAGTTGCTTGAGCGAACCAGCCCACGGCCCACACAACTGATCCCTTAAGACTCGAATCGTGTTGCCATGACGGTTCCCCTCCCGTAGGTAGTCAATCCGAAGGGTTGCATTATGGAAATAACGGCTGAACTTGACATTTTGAGCCTGGGCTACTTCCCCTGAGAAGATGGCGCAAATAAGAAAAAAAATGATAGCATGCTTTTTCATCATACTTATAGAAACGATATTTTTTATGAAAAAGTATTATATATCGTAAAAAGTTTGTACTTTTGCAGGCCATTATGATAACAAAAATATATACAGAGAACCCTAACACTCGCGACATCCGACGTGTCGTAGACCTGCTCCAGCAGGGAGGTATTATCATCATCCCTACCGACACACTGTACGCTTTCGCCTGCAGCATGGAGTTCAAACGTTCCGTCGAGACCATCGCACAACTTAAAGGCTTCTCACTGAAGAAAGCCCACTACTCCATGCTTTGTTCCTCATTGAGCATGGCATCAGAGTATGTGCGTCCCATGGACAGGGACACTTTCGCCCTCCTCAAAGATTGCCTTCCCGGCCCCTATACTTTCATCATGGATGCCAACGGAAATGTGCCGCGTAATTATGTCAACCCCAACAAGACCATAGGTGTCCGGGTTCCAGACAATAGCATCCTCCAATCTGTGGTGGAGACTCTCGGTTGCCCTCTCATAGGCACCTCTGTCCGCCGCATTGACGAAGAACTGGAAACAGAATACCTTACTGACCCTGAGTTAATACACGAAACCTTCGGCAATCGTGTGGATTTGGTCATTGACGGAGGCATCGGTGAGGATTCCCCTTCCACCGTGGTAGACTGCTCCCATGGAGGCATTGAAGTGATTCGCTACGGCAAAGGACCCATCGACCTCTAAGTACTTTAACCCATCATGAGAATCGAAATAAACAATAATAACCGCTTCTATTCCGGCCCCTTCGGCTTCCTCGCCCAGTTGGTGGTAATGACTTTGGCGGCCATCTTGGCAGCCTATATTCTGCCGGGTGTCCGCATCGACTCGGTTATGGCTGCCATTCTCACTGCTGCTGTCATAGCTTTACTCAACACCTTCATCCGCCCCATCCTTATCGTCATCACTCTTCCTTTTACGATTGTCAGCATGGGACTATTCCTCATCATCATTAACGCCCTCATCATTCTCATGACCGAGGGACTGGTCAGCAGTTTCCATGTCGACAGTTTCTGGAGTGCCCTCCTCTTCAGCCTCCTGCTTACCGCTTTCGACTACTTGCTGGAAATACCTAACAAATTAATGAGGAGACCTAAGTATCAGCCTTCCGACCAGGAAAAACTAGACGAGCACGCCGACACTGATGCCGACGGCTTTACCTCTTACGAGGAGATTGAATCTTCCCTTAACGAGGATATGAATAACGAAAATCAATAAAATCTTTTTTCATACAATGCAGACTATCACTACTATTGCTGCTCTCAATGCAGCTATTGAAGAAGCCAAGAATGCCAACAAGACCATCGGTCTTGTCCCCACGATGGGTGCCCTGCATGAAGGACATCTATCGCTGATACACAAAGCACGCGAGCAAAACGACCTCGTCGTCGTCAGCGTTTTTGTCAACCCTATCCAGTTCAACAATAAAGAGGACTTAGCCAAATATCCCCGCACCGTTGAGGCCGACTGTGAGAAACTCTCTTCTGCTGGTGCTGACATTGCCTTTGTTCCCTCTGTGGAGGAAATGTACCCCGAACCTGTCAACACCGTTTACCATTTCGGTCCTATTGAAGAAGTGATGGAAGGACCTCGTCGCCCAGGCCACTTCTCGGGTGTCGCCGTGGTAGTACGCCGTCTCTTTGACCTTACCAAACCCAACCGCGCCTATTTCGGAGAGAAGGACTACCAGCAGATAGCCATCATCCGCAACCTCTTGGAACAAATCAAATATCCCATTGAGATTGTCCCCTGCCCCATCGTACGCGCCGAAGATGGGCTTGCCCTCAGCAGCCGCAATATGCGCCTCAGCGCTGAAGCACGTGCTGTGGCTCCTCACATTTATGCCACCTTGCAGCAGGCTGTAGAAATGTCTGAGGTTGAAGATGTAGAAACCGTCCACGACTTCGTTATCGACACCCTTAGCAGTTTCCACGAAGTCAATGGCTTAGACGAAAACCTAAAATTCGAGCCTGAATATTTCGAAATCGTCAACGACACAACCCTCCAGCCCATCTCCGACTGGAAGGATGCCAAAGGTATCGTTGGCTGCATCGCCGTCTGGCTCACCGGTGTCCGACTCATCGACATGGTTCGTTTCCGCTAAGGCACAGAACCAGCGACATTGAAAAAGTTTAATATCTAACAAACAGATTTTCTATAACGGGTGGCTGAAACCACCCGTTTTTAGTCACTTTGAGGCTTGTACCAGTCCTTCAATTGCTAACCGATAACCCTCTAATCCCATTCCACAAATCACCCCCATACAAGCATCGCTCAACAAGGAGTGTCTCCGATACTCCTCTCGTGCATAGATATTACTTATATGCACCTCAACAACTGGAGTTTTGATGCTGGCAATAGCATCGTGGATTGCCACGCTGGTATGGCTGTATCCACCCGCATTCAACACAATGCCGTCGTAAGAAAAACCAACCTCATGCATCTTATTGATGATTTCTCCTTCCACATTGCTCTGATAATAGTCTATCTGCAACTCAGGAAATGCAACACGCAATTCTCTCAGGTAATCCTCAAATCTTCGGTTGCCATAAATCTCAGGCTGGCGTACCCCCAATAAATTCAAATTGGGACCATTGATAATAATAACCTTCATATCAAAAAGAATAATCTCATTACAACAAGTCAATACTTACCCTCTTGCATCCTCATCCTTTATTCACCCCGCAATCGGATCTCCACAATATTCTCTTCGTTTGCATTTCTTACACATTTTACCACACCAAACCTCGTCAAACTGTTCCATTACGGCCTCTACCAGTGCTGGCTCATCTGTAAGTATTCCCGCCTCAAAATTGCGGGTTTCCTCCCCTTTCATGCCTATGCCTGCACCCGTCAGATTGGCACTACCTATATAGGCTTCTTTGCAATCAAACACTAACAGCTTGAAATGCACCCGCGGACACAGAACACGCTCCAACTCGGTAAAAAGAATAGGATAGCGGTCGAAATCTTCACGAAACAATGGTCCTGGTTCTTTGGCATGAACCATCCTCACTTCTACTCCTTTCTTCAGCAGTTGTGCCAAAGTGCCCAGAAACGGCTGCTTTGTGCTACCCTCGTCGACATAAAGATCTTTAATATCGGCAGTACCTATCCACAGACTCTGCCGAACCTTCTTTACTCGAGACAAAACCTGCGAGTAATGCTCTCTATTCTTTATATAAACCGTGCTCATCCAATTGAAATGACCTTGCAAAGTTACAACTTTTTTTCCATTTATCAGAAATCGCTCAACACGTGACCTTATAACATATATACTTCTCTAATAAAAACACCACATTTCAGAAAAAAGTCGTACCTTTGCACCTCGAAAAATGAAAGATTTTGCTGCCATAGACTTCGAAACAGCCAACCGTCAACTCACTAGTGCATGCGCCGTAGGCCTGGTCATCGTGCGCGAGAGCAAGATAGTGGACACTTTTTACTCTCTCATTCAGCCCGAGCCCAACTACTACGAATGGTTCAACACCCGTGTCAACGGTCTATGTCAAGATGATACTGACTCCGCTCCCCTTTTTCCCGATGTATGGCATCAAATAAGAGACCTAATAACTCTTTCTCCCTCAGATGCCCAACTGCTGGGGAGAGAGACCCTCCCGCTTGTCGCACATAACAAGATGTTCGACGAGCGAGTCCTCAAAGCCTGCCACCAATGCTACCAAATGGACTATCCTGATTATCAATTCTTTTGCACCTTACAAAAGTCACGCAAAATATGGAAAGAAGGACGGCACACCCTCGACATCATCGCCGAACGCTGTGGTTACGACCTCCAAAACCACCACCATGCCCTTGCTGATGCCGAAGCCTGTGCAACGATAGCACTGAAACTTTTTTAAATACTGAACTTACCACCCTTGAATCCTTCTCGCACAGTACCATCATTAAGGTTGGCATGCAATACGATGGGCGGTGTGGGACGCAAGTCGTAGTATTCCAGCTGTTCCACAGGCAAGCAGAAATAGACAATCTGCCGGTAGTCGTCGTAGAGGCGGCGCAGCACATCGTTGTGGTCGAATATCCAACGTTGCCTATCGTCGTCGACATCAAAAGATACTGTTCCACCACAACGTACACTTACTTTGTCAACCAACACGATGAACTCAGCGTTGGGGTTGGCCTGCAGCTGGCTGTAGACGGCTTTCTTGTTCGATGTGGCAAAGAAGAGTGTCGTACCCTCAACCTTCATGGCTTGGAAGGCACGCGTCTGAGGACGGTCGTAGCTAACGGTGGCCAGCACCCCTTCATTATGTTCACGCAGGAAATTAAATGCTTGCTCTATCATAGTTCATTTAGTATTTCAGATAAATCTTCGGTAAAGGCCAGAAAATGCTCCTCAATGCTTTCAAGCGAAACATCGGGGTAGTCGCGGTTGAAGCGTACGAGGGCTGTCTGCGGGAAGCTGAAGGTCATGTGTTCGAAGGGAAAACGGATAATGGCAGGGGTGTTAAATCCTACACCGAACTCCAGCAAAAGCAGACGCCCTTGATTGTGCTCACTAATAAAATCGTAATATCGGTCAGCGTGGCTGTGCCAACGCTCGTCCTCGACGAAGGTGTCGTCACAACGTAAATTGGGTTTCATCAGTTCACCGGTGAGCGGAGAACGCGGTACAAGACTGGTGGGTATCCGACAGTCCTTAGTAGCAGCCATCGCCTTATAGACCCACTCCTTGCAATAAAAAAGCTCTTTGTCCTTGCCACTGCGGCTCTGCAGGTAGGCGTAGTCGCCCTGCGTGGCGAAAACACGGTTGCACTCAAAGCCGCTCTGTTCAAACTGACCATCGGTGTTTGTGGTCACCACGAACCATTCTCTCCCCTCCACAAGTTTATGCAAGTTGCGGTAGAGTTCCGTGCTGCCTATACGGAAACGCGAGAACCAAATGTGTCGCGCCCAATAGGCCCATAGCTCCTCCTCAGTCTCAAATGGGTAGAAACTGGAAGTATATAGGTCAGTGAAGCCATAATGCTCAATCCACGGGGCGAACTCGCTACGAAAATCCTCACCAGCGTAGTCCAATCCCGCCGCAGTGCTCAAGCCACTACCGGCACCTATGATAATAGCCTCAGCCTCTGCAATTAGCTTGCGCAAGGTGTCAATACGCTGAGAGAAGTTCTCGGTAGATGTCATAATCTATATCTTTGAAAACGTTGAATACCACAGTAAAACTTTTATCTTTCAACTCACAACTCTTAACTGCTTCGATGGCGATCTCCGCAGCACGGCGGTTGGGAAAGTGGAACTCGCCCGTAGAAATGCAGCAGAAAGCAATGCTGCGACAATCATACTCTTTGGCCGTTTCGAGGCAGTTGCGGTAACAACTGTACAACTGTTCCTCCTGCTCTTTTGTGGGTACACCGTCGAGAATGATGGGGCCCACGGTGTGGATGACATATTGACACGGCAGATTATAAGCCTCAGTGATAAGGGTTTCAGAGGTGAATGCCTGCCGATAGGTAGTGTTGTTACGTGTGTATTCGGGATGAACTGACGGACACTCAGCACTGCTCATGGCCTCAGCACATTCCGCGCGCAATTGCAGGCCAGCAGCACTATGAATACAGTTGTCGATGCAAGTGTGCAACGGATACCAGCAGCCCATCATTTGACTATTGGCAGCGTTAACGATAGCATCGACACGTAGCCGTGTGATGTCACCTTGCCAGAGGAGAACAGAGCGTGGTACTGAGGCTGTGATGTCTTCTAAAGTAACCACTCCTTTATCCTGTATCTGCGCTTGCAATTCGGCATCCTGCGCACGGAGATACTCCTCGCTCAGGGGCTGTGGTTCCCAGATATTCATCAAGGCCCTTAACAGACGTTGTTTCCCTCTCAGGTCGTGAGGTATACCCGTTTCAATTCCCAACTTTGTTTTTTCAATCTCCAGCAGGTATCGGATGCAGAATTCAATATTCTCAATCCTGTCCATAGTATTTCTCTCTGTCGTTTATGATGTTGTACAGGTTATTGTAAGCCCAATCAATGAGCAGTTGCATGATGGGTATGAAACTACGCCCGCGGTCAGTCAACTTGTATTCCACACGGGGTGGCACCTCTGGAAAAACCTTGCGGCTGATAAGACCGTCAGCCTCAAGACCACGCAGGGTGCTGGTGAGCACCTTCTGTGAGCAGTCAGGATTCTTCTCGGCCAAGTCGCGGAAACGCAACGGCTCTGAGCTGCCATTCAACGTGTAGAGAACTACCAAAGCCCACTTAGTGCTTATACGTGCCAGCACGTTGCGAATGGGACATTCCGGAAAGATGGGGTCTTGTATAAAGTCTTTGCTCATCGATATTGAGATATTGATAAGATGGTTTGATTTTGCAAAGATACGACTTTTTTTGAAAACAGGCAGACTTGATGCTACGGTCTGCCTGTCTTATGATGTCAGATCGGACGGTTTACCACACCAGTGGGTCGCTGAGGATGTTGCCATCGGTCATAGGGCTGTCGGCCTCGGTGAAGGTGTTGGCTGGGTACTGGATGCAGAGCATAGTTAGGTTCTCAAGTCCAGTATTCTTCAGGGCTCGGCGTCCGTCTGGGCTCACACGTACTATGGTACCCTCACTGACAGGGAACTGCTCACCATCAACCTGATAAGTACCTTTGCCACGGAGGATGATGTAGAGTTCTTCATGCGTCTTGTGGGTGTGGAGGAAACCGCTGTCTTGGCCGGGAACGAGGGTCTGGAACGACAGCTCACTGCCTGTAGTACCTACGGCTTGGCCTATGAAAACCTTTCCCTGAATGGTAACTGAACCCATCGGCAACTGGTGCTCGATGATCTGATTGATGTCTCCGATGCTTACAGCGGTGTAGTTACGGCCGCTCTTGATGTTCTCAATTGTTCTCATTGTTTTTTGCGTTTTTGTTTAATTTTCAACTGCAAAATTACAACCATTTCTCCACTCACACAAGAAGGTACCCCTACGTAAGTCACTTACCGCGTGGTAACCTTTGCAGAAAAATGGAAATACCACATAAAGCGCTTTATGATTATTTAACTTTTTTCAAAGGCAACTATCACTATTATTTATGCTGTGCGTCATCAACTCAGACAGAAAAACCCTTCTTCAAAACCATGCATAAAAAATCTCTACAGTAGGGATTGATAGATGTCGTGAGAGGCGAGGCAGGGATGTGGACAAGATGCAGGACGTTAACTCAAAGCGAGTGAAGAGGAAGCTTTCTATGCAGATAGGAAGTAACGTCATGGAACATAAAGAAACGCTCACATAGCAAAAAGAAAACCGACAATACGAGAAGGAAGAAAAAGCCGGCCTAATGACCTATTGGGGTATAATCTAACCTAATAAAAAAAACACTCCCCAAAAAGAGGAGTGTTTTTTATACGTTTCAAAGAAACGATTAGATGATGCCCTGAGCAACCATAGCGTCAGCAACACGCATGAAACCAGCAAGGTTAGCACCCTTGACATAGTCAATGGTACCGTCAGCCTTACGACCATATTTCACGCACTGAGCGTAGATGTTGTCCATGATGGCATGGAGGTTCTTGTCAACCTCTTCAGCAGTCCAGTTGCGATGCTCAGCGTTCTGGCAAATCTCAAGACCGGAGGTAGCAACACCACCAGCATTGACAGCCTTACCAGGACCGAAGGGGATACCAGCAGCCTGAATAGCCTTGATAGCAGCGGGCTGAGAACCCATGTTGGAGATTTCAGCAACATACTTCACGCCGTTAGCGATAAGCTGTTTTGCATCCTCTTCAGCAAGCTCGTTCTGGAAAGCGCTGGGGCAAGCGATATCGCACTTGACGATCCAAGACTTCTTACCAGCAGTGAATTTGCACTGGCCGGGGAACTTGTCAGCCATATCCTGAACTTTGTTGCGGTTGGAAGCACGCATAACCAGCATGTAGTCAATCATCTCCTTGGTGATACCGTCGGGAATCTCGCAGACACCGTCGGGACCAGAGATAGCGACAACCTTAGCGCCGAGTTCGACAGCCTTGGTAGCAGCACCCCAAGCCACGTTGCCGAAGCCAGAGAGAGTGATTTTCTTACCCTGCATGGTGTCACCCTTCTCCTCGACCATGTGTTTCACATAGTACATGGCACCGAAACCGGTAGCCTCGGGACGGATGAGGGAACCACCCCAGCCATAGCTCTTACCAGTGAGAGCGCCAGTGCTGTGCTCGCGGGCCAGTTTCTTGTACATACCGTACATGTAGCCAATCTCGCGGCCGCCAACGCCTACGTCACCAGCGGGGCTGTCCTGATCGGGTCCGATGTTGCGCCAGAGTTCATACACAAAGGCCTGGCAGAAACGCATGATTTCAGCATCGCTCTTTCCAACGGGGTCGAAATCAGCACCACCCTTACCACCGCCAAGAGGCAGCATGGTCAGGCTGTTCTTGAAAATCTGCTCGAAGCCGAGGAACTTCAGCATGGACTCGTTCACCTTGGGGTGGAAACGGAGACCGCCTTTGTATGCACCGAGGGCGGCATTGTACTGGACACGATAACCGAGGTTCACCTGGGTCTTACCCTGATCGTCAACCCAAACAACGCGGAACTTGAAGATACGGTCGGGCTCGACAAGACGCTCGACAATCTTAGCAGCCTCGTACTCAGGATGCTTGTTATATTCTTCTTCAACAGTCTCCAAGACCTCACGAACGGCCTGCAAGTACTCGTTTTCGCCCGGATGTTTGGCTTCCAGGTTAGCCATAATTTCGTTTACTTTCATGATATTTAATGTTTTGTATTAAACAAGAGTTTTATTTTTGTGGCAACAAATGTACGATAATTATTTGATATAAAAAAATTATTTTAAAAAAAAGTTTTTCGATACAGATAAAAACATTGGAGCATAACCGGTTATAGCTCTTTCTTGTTTTATACGTTTACATAGCCCACATCTAAACGTCCTCTTCAAGCCACGATTACTCCCAATAGAAAAAGTGGACCGCCGATAGCTTGCCCAACCTAAAGATAAACACACCCTGATTATGGACATTCTTGAAACCAAAATTCAGAACACCTAATCTGGAATTAGAAATAAAATGATTGCTTACAAGTAGCACGTATTGACAAAATTCAATATCCTCGGCCGCAGATAATCCCTTTCTTCAAGATGAGCCATATGAGCCACCCCATCCAATAACAATATCTCACCATGCTTGGCTTCCATGGCTTGGGCCAGTGCCAGCTCCACAGGGATGCGGGGGTCGCTCTTGCCATATACAAAAAGTATCGGCACCTCCAACTGCTGCAACACATGTATACGTGAAGGTCTCGTCGCCATGCCGCGCTGTGCTGCAATGATGCTTTCCATCTTGGTCTCGAGGCACTGGTCTCTCAGGTCTTTTATCTCTTGGTCCATCAACTGACGCTTGGAGGGGTCGAAAAGTAGCGGAACAAAATTGACCACATAGCTAGCTCGATTCTGAACCACACGTTCGCATGTTTCCATACGACGTTCAATGCTGGCCTCCGTATCAGCCAACGCGTGGGAGTGGAGTAAACCAAGCCCACGAAGACGGTGAGGAAACATGTCGGCATAGGCCAAGGCAACATAACCACCCATTGAGTGTCCTATCAGAACACATTGCTCCACACCAGCATCGTCAAGGACAGCCTTGACAGCCCGGGCCATCAGGTCCATCGAGTGCACCTCGCCGAAACATTCCGAATAACCGTGGCCAGGCAGGTCAATGGTTATGACGTGCATAGAGCGTAGATAAGAAAGAACATAGGAACTCCAAATGTCTAAATTCTGGAGATAGCCGTGTAGAAGCACCAACGTCTGTTCATGCTCCCTACCCTCATCGCGATAGTGGAGCGTATGACCCTCAAAGACAATGGTTTTATGTTGTTCCATACAATTCTTATCGTACTATTTAACAGAGAGCAAAATTACAATTATTTTTTCGTTGTAGCAAAAAAACATGCATTATTTAACAAAAAAAATCCCAATCCTCTATATAATAAACAATTATATCCCACACGCTACAAAACCCTTTGTTTCCTGATCGCTCATCTTCCATCAGCTCAAGCCTCAGCGTGTTCTAAAAGAAACTTATTTCTACCTCATTTTTCTTTTCACCTTTCTTATAGGCCACATTGCCATAGGCAGAGATGCGCACACGAGAAGCATCGACCCCATAGGCCACAAGGAAAGATCGCACAGCCTGAGCACGCTCTAATGAGAGGTCATAACAGGCCCTGTCATCACTCCCCTCAACATGCACAGCCACTTCTATCTGAGAGCGAGTGCGCTGCTGCATATAATGGCCCAGCATACGCAACTCTACCTCTCCGAGGGGCAACAGTCGCGCAGTGCCTTCAAAGAAACGAACCAAGGGCAACGCTATCGGCTCATCCATGCTCTTCAGCTCATCCCATGTGTAGCCACGCATCTCATATTTCGCCAACGGCGATTGACCTTCCCGAACCTCTTTACCAACAAACAGCGTGGGCACATAATACCAGTCGGCCTCTACCAACACGGCATACTCCTCTCCTTTGTAAAGGCGGTAGGTTTGCAATGTGTCTATTTGGCGGTCGGTGCAATGGTGCGAAGTGGTTTGTGTCGAGACCTCAGCCAGCCGCACGTTGCGCAGCACCTCTATCACTGGTTCAAAGTCCACCTGCACAGTACGGTAGGCGCTATTAGTGTCGTGACGGGTTGCAAAATAATAAGCAGCACTCCGTTCTCCTTGGGGCGAAAGGGTTGTGAAAACAATCTGACGTTCGTTCGCGCCAAAAGAGAGAGTAGTCTCATCAAAAGAACCATTAACATTGCGTCCCATATTCACTGGCGTTGACCAATGTGTCCAGTCATTGATGTCACTCCGGGTGGCACAGTAGATGTCGCCATATCCCAGTCCTCGCGCATCCGTGATAAAATAGAGTGTGCGCATATTACGACTCAACAGGGGACTATGCTCGCAGTAAGAACTGTTGACACCGTAGCCCAAATTCACAGCCTCACCCCAGCGACCGCCATTGCACGGTATATAGTAAAGGTCGGTGGCCAACTGATTGTCTCCATGATAGTAACTCCCCGACTTCTGCACGTTATGACCGCCAGGACGGTCTGAGGCCAACAGCAATCCGCTACCATCTTCCAACATAAAAGCATCCTTCTCTATATACGGGGTATTCACGGGGGCCATCAAGGGGCCTTCTGCTACCCAAAGGGTGTCGCTGACCACTTGGGCTGTCCAAATGTCGCCATGGATGCCCATGAGCACACGTTGGCCTTCATCATAAAAGTTATAGGGGGTGATGTCGGCATTCACGCCTTTCACTGTCACCCTCACAGGAGCTTTCCATCCTACTTTCTTGCCTGTAGCACGTTCGGCACAACAAAGAGTTTGTCGTCCTGCTTTGTGAGTTAAAAAATAAATCTTACCCAGCGGACTGACCACAACATTGGAAATACTGTCACCACTGTTATAATAAGGCGAAGCCACTGGACCACCATGTCCAGTTAGTAATGCAGAAAGTTCTACATACTCAGCATGATTAAAATCCTCAAAACTAAGTTCAAATTTCTGCAAGCGGTGTTGGGCGGCTGCCCAATCCTTTCGGGCTATCAGCTGCTGCAAAGTGCGCTGGAGAGCAACAAAAGCCACTTTTCTACCCGTGAGAAGCCGGATGACAGTGGTCATGGAGTCAAAGTACGACTCCACAAAGGGTTTTCTGAAATCGTATCGGTCTATCCGTTCGGCTCGTTCCAAATCCGACTTGACTGTGTGGCTGAAAGGAAAGTCGGGATGCTCCATAGCAAAAGCCTCAATGGGCTGACGATTGCCTTCTTCGGCATACCAATTATAGTATTTACTATAAATATTGGTATATTCAGGGTCCAGGGGAAAACGTTCCAAATAGACCTGTGCAGCCTCTTGCGAGTGCTGGTCAACAACCATCGAACGCAGTAAAGCCAAGGCACTGTCGGCCATTGGGTCGTCAGCGTGACTCTCCACATAGCCGGCCAATTCCTCAGGGGTGGTGAGGGTGCTGAGCTCGCTGTTGCGCAATTCCTCCAATAGAGAAAGTGCCTCCATGTAGTCATCGCCACGAGGAAATCGCTCCAGATAGGAGGAATAGGCCTCTACGCTGTTGGCACGGCGAGCATAACTGTAGGCGATGCGGCTTTTCTGACGCATGGCGGCATTCTGCAGCGCTTTGCTGTTGGGATACAAGGCGGCTACAGAGTCAATAGGCTCTTCGGTGGTAAAGGAGGAGAAGTAACGCGGGGCCAACTTGCTAAGAAAAGTCTCTGCCGAATCGGCTTGTGGAGTATGGGGGTACTGCTGACTGAAAGTATAGTAGCCGTTGATGGTATTCTCTTCTTTCACCAGAGTAAAGGCATCGGATTGCATCTTCGAACGCAACTGGCGCGTGAGTTCTTTGTTTTCTGAAAAGGCCTCCAAGTAGGCAGCCACCTCAAAGGAACGCATCTGTCCGAGATGGTTGCGCACATACATAACCGCCTGTGCCTCAATGTCGCGCTTGGACTGTCTGAGCGTGGTAATGGAAACTCCGGCACGTATCAATTTCTGCACCTCACGATAGCGTTTCTTGTCTTGAACAGCCTGGGTGTAGACCTCCTCAGCACGTTTAATATAACTATAGGCGAGTGGCAAATTAAACTGAGGGTTAACTGGGTCGGAGAAGAACTCGGCCATACTGATAAGGTTGGCCACATCGTCGGGATTCTGCGAATAGACTTTATAGAGACTTACATACTGCTCCTGATAAGGATCAGCCTGCGGGGTTTGTCCGAACAATGCCCCGGTAAAAAAAAGCGTCAATAGTATAGGCAAGAGTTTCTTCATCTGTCAATACCGTTTTTCTACAACTTGTGGAGGCTTCCTATTTTTTTAACTTCAGGTATTTTGTGGTTCCATTGTGGCTGATAAGGAGAATCTTACAACCAGCCAAACAGCTAAAACTTCAAACTCTTCAAGATGGCCTCAAATTCTTTCTCCATCATAGAGTAAGTGGCACGCGTGGTCTCCAACCGGAACTCTACGATAGTATTCTGCACTTTAAAATAGACCATCCTAAACTGATAGTCTTTCTTGTCTTTCAAATTAGTATAGGCACCTATATATCCCATGCCACCACTCTGGGGTAGACCTAAGCCCTGCGTATAGTCAGTGAGGGATTGATAGGGCTCGCGATTGTAACGTTCAAAAACGAAATCATAGATGGGTGCTGTATAGTTTTTACGCACCACTATGCGCAAGAAGGGCAGCGTGGTGTCACCCTGTGAAGCTATGGTTTTGGCACTATAAAAGTACAGGAACTGAGAGGTGTTGGCATCAATTTTCTGCGTGCTCAGGTACTTCCACTTGCTCGGGAAGGTATACTGAACTTTGGTGCCAGGGATGGCCACCTGAGCCTCTGCCGCGCTACTTGCTGCCAGCATCAGCGCCACGGTCACGATGAAGAAACGGAATCTATTCATGATTGTTTTCATATTATACGGGTTCTTATTATTCCTTAATACCTCAAATGCAGCATGCATGGATGGGTCTTCATTAAGTTGCTTGCAATTGAATCCTTAAACTCTCAATATATTCTATTTTAACTATTTAATAATCTTCATTCTTAATCAGTAGCGTTCCCAATAATCAAGTGGCTGCCTTTAACAACCTCCAAATCAACACTTCGCTCGACTGTATAACCGTTTGTTTCTCTGCAAGTGACAAAGAAAACATACTATAATTATGCGTGCAAAGGTACAAATAAAAAACGATTCAGTATACAATTTGGGTAGTTTTTTCTTTTTCTAGACCATTCCTGCAAAGCAAGTCTAGTCAGAAAGAACAATTCCAGACAGCTATTAGACCACCAATGGGCAACCTCACGTGATTTATTATCAATCGACAATTCACTACTTGTCCAAAACCCGCTGGTAAAATTGGAGGAGCCGCTCGGTGAGCAGCGTGTTGTCATATTCGTGAAGAACGAGGTTAATGGCATTACGACTCACCTCGTTGCAGAATTCGGCATTCTCCACACAACGCTGCAACTGCTCGACAAACTGATCGGGGGTATCGGCAATCAGCAAATCCTTGCCGTCGGTGTAGTTAATGCCTTCGGCTCCAATACTGGTGGTGACCACTACCTTGCCCGCCGACAGGGCTTCAATGATTTTAACCCTAATGCCGCTGCCACTGAGCAAAGGCACCACATTGATTTGCTTGGAGGCCATGAACGCCATCGCATCTGGCACCTCTCCTACCACACGCACTCCCTCAACATGCAGGTTCATCATCTCCTCCGGCATCTTACGACCCGCCAAATACAGAGTCAACTGAGGCAACCTTTGGTGCACCTTCGGCCACACCTTGTCCAAGAACCATTGCACCCCTTCCTGATTGGGCATCCAATCCATGGAGCCAAGGTGATAGAGCGTATTGGGCTCCACCGGAACAGAAGCCACATCAGCAGGTTGCACGCCAAAGGGAATGGCCTCCATGGGCTTGCGGCAGCCCAGTTCACGCAGAACCGCAGCATCCTTGTTTGTGATGGGTATAACGCCGTCATATTCGTTAACATGCTCACACTCATAGGCCCTGAGGGTCAGCGAGAGGTGTTTCAGATAGGAACGCTTCAATGGATTGCGTTCGCTCTGTGCCACGCGTTTCCATATAAGGTGCTCGACATTATGGGCACGAAGAAACACCGGCGCATGGCTGTATTTGCGTATCAGGGGGAGGTAGGGTGTGAGAAAGACACTCTCAACATGCACCACATCGAATTCCTCTTCCTGCAGGATATCTCTGAGCTTGGCTGAGAAGTCCTTACTGATGAAACGCTTCACATGGTACGATTCGCCACAAAGCCACGACACCCCAGCATCGAGGAGGTGAATGCCCAGGTCGACATGCACCGCCTCGAAATGGGTGGCCTTAATATAGTCCTCGGTCATGCGACTGCCGAGGACCGGATGCTTGTCGCTACAAACCGACAAGACACGTACCTCACAACCCGCAGCAAGCAACCCCTGAGTGATGCCGTTCATCGCCAAGGTTCCTCCATCAACAGACGGATAGGGAGGCTTGTTGCAGAGTTGCAGTACTTTCATTTTAGCATTCTGTTTTGCTGTGTTGATATTTATCTGATGCCAGAGGTTGAGAGGATTCTATAGAAATACTGACAACCTCTTGTGACACCATTTATATAGCAGCTGTGGCTACTACTCCGTGGGAAGGGCTTTGAATCCTTTACCCATAATCTCAGAACTGTCGATGACATTCACGAAAGCGCTGGGATCGAGACGACGGAGATTCGAGCGGAGCTTGATAAAGTCGGTACGCTCCATGGTGACATAGATAATCTTGCGCTCGGTGCCGTTGTAGAGGCCCTCGCCGGTGATGCAGGTGCCACCACGATGGAGATCGTTGAGGATATAGTTACGAACGATTTCAGCTTGGTCGGTAACAATGAGTGCAGTCTTGTAGGTCTTAGTGCCGTCAACAACCACATCAATAATCTTGCTCTCGATGAAGATCAAAATAATAGAGTAGATAGGCAGACGGATGTCGCCGAAAGCCACCAGAGTGGTGAGGGTGATGCAGCTGTCGACAATAAGCACCAAGGTGCCAAGTGAAATCTTGGTGTACTTGTGAATTATCATTGAAATGATGTCGCTACCGCCAGAGGTGGCACCAGCACGGAAAATCAAGCCAATGGCAAGACCGTAAACCAAACCGGCAACAACGGTATTGAGGAAATAGTCGGGAACAAACCAACCGCCACCATTGACAATCTGAACCATGCCGTCGACAATTTCGGCGGAGCCATCGGTGAGAATCTTGCCCTCATGGATGACAGGATTGTAGCCCCACACAGTCTCAAAAAGCCATGTGAAAGCAAAGATAAGAATTGTGGAAATCACCGTCTTGACTCCGAAACGGGGTCCCAAAATAATCGTACCAATAATCAACAGAGGTATATCCATGCAGATGGCATAGTAGGAAATCTTCCAAGGCCAAAGGGTATTGAACACGTTGGACAAACCATAAGTGCCACCAGGAGCAAGGAGATAGGGATTGACGAACATCACATCACCAGCGGCGAAGAGTGCGCTACCCAAAATAAGCATCAGATAAGCAAAAACCTCTTGTTTGAAATTACTTTTTTCCATTCGTAAGATTTGATTATATATTTATATTTTGTTGTTTACAAACTCCTTGCATGCAAAAAACATGTCATAATGAGTTTGCAAAGTTACAAAAGATATTCGGTATAAACACATTTTAGAAAAGAATATTTCCCCTCAAGCCGAAAACCGCCAAATCTGCCTGAAAGACCCCGCCACCAGCCAATCAACTTGTTTACAAGATAACGAATATTAGATTATCAGTAGATCCATCTTCCACTCAATTTTTCTTTGCGCCGTTCAGGCCGCAATCTTCCTAAGAACGCCTTCTTCGAAAGATTAAATGGCGAAAAGTTTGCGCGAAGATAACGAGGAGTTACCAAAAAAGAGACGGAGTATCCCTTGATGACCCGATAATCGGGGGACCAGTATTCATTGGTTCACACTTCTGTCACACTTTTTCGACAGAAGCCAATGCAACTAACTAAAACTTAATGTTTGAGCGATAGACGGGGTTCGAACCCGCGACCTGCGGCTTGGGAAGCCGCCGCTCTGCCAACTGAGCTACTATCGCCTATTGCTGCCTGCCATCCTTATCGGGTCAAACAGCACTAATAACACACTTTTTTTATTTTTATTGTACAAAAAGAAATATTTTTTTTTATTTGTGTTGCTCTCCACCCTCTTTGTGATGGGGTACGCCTATTCATGCGTTAGTTAAAGTTATCACGAACTCACACATGAATTGCTTGTAATGTTATTGAAGGGTGATTGTCATTTTGTAATAAACGGGGGTGCCGTGTGGGGCAAGGGTTGTGGGTTTGTAGCCGCCCACCCAGCCCCATTGGTCGTTGTTACCTGTGGAAGCGGCCGAAACCAGAAGTTCGTTGTCGCTTATCCAGCAGAGGTTGAAGTCGTAGCACTCTTCATTCCAGCGGTAGTCGAGATAGTGACAGATGGAAACCATGTGGTGGCTCTGTTCATCGTAGCGGTAGAACCATAGCGAGCCGTGGAAGTCGCAGTCGTGCCCCTCCTGTCCGACGAATATAAGGTTTGTCCCATAGGTGCTTGTTTCGGATTGCATAAAGGTGGTGTCGATGATGCCGTCCTCGGTCATCATAAACGAAACTGTTGTCAGAGGTACCCACATCATAAACCCATATTGCTTTGTTTCGGGATAATAAAAGATGGAATTTGCTTTGATTTCAGATTCTCCACGTATTTCCTCATCGTCAGAAACATAGCCCCTCATCAAGTAGAAATGTCTCGCATTGGGGCGGGAGAGGCTGTCCAACTTGTCATAAAGGGCAGAGTTGGTTTCGATGGCAACGGGGTGCAAGGTATACTTGTCGGTGAGCAAACGTTCATACTCCTTCTTGGTGATTTCCTCAGGGACAATGACAATGCGATTGTCGGCCGAGAAGGTTGAATAGCCGTTGATTGAATCCACGTGGTATGCCTCATCCTCAGGTGCAAAGTACTCTTTGATGTCGGCGAAGTCAGTACTTGTGAGGCTCTGCGTGCCACACTTGCAGGCGGTTATCAGTCCAATGGCACAGACAATGGTGCAAAGTAGAGTTATTTTCTTCATAAGGTGAGTATTCTTTATCCACAACGCTTATCGCCGTGTTTTATTGTGTTATATGACAGCACATAAGTTGGAAGTGGGTTCGCCCATGCTCTCCGTTCAGTCGTAATAGCTGAATGTACGGATGATATTGAGTTTTTGGGTCTTACCGGACTCTTGGACTGTGACAGTTGCCTGGGTCCAGTTGCCGTGGTCGTCGTAACGGGTGTAATCATAGTGACGATGCTGGCCGACCTCATGTTGGCCAGTTTCTCCTTCCAAGTGCTCCCAATTGGTGTGCCACACCTTAACGGTGTCGCCGTTGGCATCGTAGCGATAATGGGTGTCCTCGAAATGCTCGTCGCCAATGCGAATCCTTTCCAAACGGCCATGCCGGTCGTAATCGTAGGTTACGGCTTTAGTGGGTTGACCAGAAAGAGTCTTTTTCAGCAAGCGGCCTTGGTGGTCGTATTCATACATTGTAGTATCTCCCCATGCTGAGGTGCAATAGAGGACACGGCAATGGGCATCGCAGGAAAGGAGATGGTCAGTCACGCTGTTACCCTCGGTGGGGTCGGCACTGAGAAAGTACTCCTCATATCCGAGTAGGCACCCTTCGGGGGTGTAATGAAAGACGATGCTGTCCTTGCCTCCTTCGCCATAGTCACCGACATAGTATGTCAGCTGGCCGTCAGCGGAATAATGATAGAGGTAGTTTTGCTGGTAGAGGCCATCCGACGTGGACATAGCGGTGCGCATCCCCGCCTCGTTGTAGTCCTCGGCAGTGGTGGAGAAAGAGAGCTGCCCATCTTGACGGCTGTACTCGGACGACTGCACCATGCGCACCCGCCCGCGGTATCCCATCTCCGCGGCGCTGACGCGCCGCGTCACCTCACTCTGCCCCCACCCTATCATGGGTAGTAACAATAACAGCACACCCTCGAGTACAACTTTTATTCTATACATAACAGGATGTTTCTATTACAATATCTAACATAGTTAATACAATCCTTCTGATTCTTCCAATGAAGGTCATTAAGAATGAGGGGGCCCAAATCCCTAATGACCTTATTTGGGATAAACAGGAATACACTACTGAATGATTAGTTTCTTGATAGTCGTTCCCAGGGCGGTGGCAATGCTGACGTAATAGACTCCTGTAGACAACAAGGAACGAGAAACGACGAATGAGGAACTGACCGCCGTTGGCGGAATGACCATGCGCCCACTGAGGTCAAACACCGACAACGTGGCGGGACAGCCGACACTGACGGTGACATCCCCATGAGCCGGATTGGGATAAATAACAAATTTCAACTTTGAATTATCTATTTCTCCTATTCCCTCGGTAGTGTCGGGTACCCATTCGAAGAGGGCGACGATGGTGGTGTCGGAGGTGACAACGATGTCGCGCGGGTTGCCCATTCCTCCATCGTTCCAGCCGAGGAACTGCCAATGTCCGCCCATCGTGGTCGTGTCCACCATTGTGTATCCTATCTCCACCAAGCTGCTGTCGGCATAGACACCGCTACCATAAGTCTCGGCAGCACCTAAGACATTTGTGGTAACCGTGACAGTACGCCAAAGGGTGTCGGCAACCCATTGGAAAAGCGCGGAGAGGGTGGTGTCGGAGGTAACGACGACGCTGCGGGGATTGGCGGTCGCACCGTCGTTCCATCCAAGGAACTGCCAATACCCTCCTACGGGCAGGGTGTCGAGGAGATGGTAGCCAATTATGGCGGTGTCGCCGTGATTGTAGCTACCGCTGCCATAGGTTTCGCAAACTCCTTCAACATTGGATGTGACGTTGACGGTGTGCTGAATGAGGCGGTTGATGTGGATGTCGTCGACAATGATAGAGGCAACGGTGACTTGACCTTTATGGCGGAAAGCCACCCTAACGCGGTCGGCATCGATGCCACGTGTGTCGAAAGTGTAGCGGGCGTAGGTTTCTGTGGGATAGATTCTCAGCAGAGGGACGAACGACGATTCATCATCGGGGTCGGTCATCACTCCTGCCAGTAGCGTGTCGCTGTAGATAGCGGTATTCCGTGTCCAGAAAGAGACCTGCAGCGAGTCGGCCGGTGCGGCGACAACGGGTGTGGCGAACAACTGGCCGTAGCCGAAGGTCGCCACCGTGAGACGCATCGCATGGCTGCCACTGTGGCAAAATTCACTCCAACCATTCCAGTTGACGAAATTGTCGTATCCCGATCCTAGGTAATACCAGCATTGGGGCACGGAGGTATAAGAGTCGAAGTCTTCGAAGAAGGGTACTGTTATCATACCACAGAGGGTAGTGAAGGAAAGGTGAGCATAGACACCCGTGTCGCTGCCCACAATGCCGGCCACATGGACGGTATAGGAGGTGGTACCAGACAGGCCACAGAGGGTGAAGGTGGTGTCGGTGACGACGGTGTCCAGCACTCCGTCAACTACGACATGGTAGGCAGAAGCATCCCTGACGGAATTCCATGACAGCGAAGCGCATTCCCCGGTGATACTGTCGGTATGCAGGTTGGAGGGGGCACGGATGAGGGAGTCGTGAACAATGCTCAATTCATAGATGTCCAGGATGTTTGCCGAGGAGATGCTGCCTGTCTTCGCACAGCAAATCGTCAGATGTCTGACATTGTCGGGCACGCTGCTGAGAATGACAGTATCGTATGTGGGGTATATGTTAGTGGACAGGTCGGCCAGCATGACGAAGTTGCTGCCGTTCATATAACCCACCCGTATGTATCCGCCACTGAAATCGGCCTCTGTCCTGTACCGCAGCGTCATCATGTAGTGTGACAGCGTGTCGTCCGCCGCCGGGAGGGTCACAGCGCTATAGTTACCATAGCCGACAATATTGGCGGGTCGCGTAATCAGCTGCAGGAATCCACCGGAAACCACCTGCGGAGCATATTCCGCGAAGCCAGCCCACTGGTAGCTCCAGCAGGTGGGCAGGCTGCCGACTGCCACGCTGCTGAAGTTGATGTTGTAGGGCAGGTGCAGGAGGATGCAGGGTGTGGAGAACTGGGTGGTGGCGATAAGTCCCGTATCAGTGTCAGCAAGGGCGGCCACACGGACGGTATAGGTGGTGCCAGGAATAAGCCCTGACAAGCTCAGCGTGAAGAGTGATGGGTTAAGGGTTGTATCCACCACACCAACAACTTCCACATGATAGCCCGTGGCACCTACAACCGCACTCCACGATAGCTGGGCGTGGGTGTCGTCCACGCTGTCGACCGTGACAACGGGTGCCGGAAGGGTATGGTCGACAAAAACCTCGATGTTGTCGACAACCACAGCATACCACGAATTGACTTGCGTCCACCGCAGCGCAATACGGGCATCGGGAACGGTGGCATTGGCAAAGCTGACGGTGTCGCGTAGGTAGTCGCCATAATGTCCCACCATATTTTGAACTGCGATAAATGCAGAGTCGACGAGGTAGCCCACCTGAAGGTTGCCGATGCTGGCAGTTTCGAAGCGGTAGTCGAAAGCAATGGAGAGGTTTTGCAGGCTATCGGCCATGCGGGGCAATGTGGCCATAGCCACTGTATCGTATCCTGGGTTGCTGCCTGCTATCATGAAGAGGGCTTTGTTGGGGATGTCACCAATCCAGCGGTATCCGTTGGTGGTGACGACATGGGGCGCATAGGCGGCGGTGCTGCCGTTCCAGATGATGTCCCAACAATGGGGCATAGCGCCGAGGGTATCCCAAACGGAAGCCGTGACCCCTTCAAAATCTACCACAAACGGGACGTTTCTGGGGCTGCAGTCAACCACTTCGACAATTATCGTCGCCGTGTCAGAGGCATAGAGGTTGCCGACGATGAGCGTGACGGTGTCGATGCCCCCTGTTGAATAAACCACCGGCCACTGGCTTCCACTTATGCCCGACTGACCTGTCAGGGAAGAATGCCAGAAATAGTAGAGTCCCGTTTGGATGCAGTTGTTGAGGGAAGCATGGAAACAGGTGGTGTCGCCCATCGTCACCTCGTCGTGTGTCAGTGTGACCTGCGGTACAGTGTCGTAGTCGATAGAAAGGCTGTCTAACTCGATACCATAGCTGGAGTAGGAAATGCCCGTGTGGACAAAAGCTATGCGCAGTTGCTGACCCGCATAGCGATTCAATGGTAGGCTGAGTTGCCTCCACTCTGGGTCAAAAGCATCGTGGAAAAGGGTGTCGGTAAAAGCATCCGCTGTCTGACATCCAGTGGTGGAGGCCAGGATGGTGAGGTAGGTGGTGCCTGAACTCGATGTGGCACCATATACTTTTACCTTGAGATTGAGGCCGTCGGCTACAGCGGGAATGGCTATCGCTGGCGTAACGAGCCAGGCATTGGCGTCGTAATAATAGGTGCCGGCGGTCATCACGGTGTGGGAGGTTGGGTCGACACCTGTTAGTCGCCAGTCGCCCCGGTCAGAATCTTCGTAAAAGTTCCACCGTCGCCAACAGCCAAGGGTGCTGTCGCTATTGAAAGGCTCACGAAAGGGAATCACAGAGGCCAGACAGTGGTGTACCCTCACGACGGCAAATGCCGTGTCGGAACCATAGGTGTTGGTGGCTACGACGGTGATGGTATCGTTGCCGCTGACAGGGTAGTCGAAGTTCAAGAGTGTGGTGTTGAGGGTGACAGTACTGTCTAACAAGGTGCTGTGCCATGTATAGGTAAGTCCGTTGGGATTGCCTTCGCCGAGCATGACTTCCACCTGTAGGCTTCCGTCTTCGGTGTAGTGGTCGGCGGGGACCACTATGTGGTCTATCCTCGGCTTGTTGGAAGAGCGCACCTCGGCACCGGAGATGTACATGATGTGGGAGGAGTTGTTGTTGACCGGCAGATGGTGGAAGGCTATGTGGACCATCTCTCCGGCATAGGCGGAGAGGTCGACGCTGAGGTAGTCGTAATCGGGAAAGGCTGCATGCACCGCACTGTCGGTATAAAGAACCGTATAGGAAGTTATGTCAGTATAGTTAATGTAGTCGCTGACGAGTACCTGATAATGGTGAGGGTCGGTATTGTGGTTGCGCGACACCTTCCATAAGAAGCGCACGTGTAAGTTAGTGTCGGCCGGGATGGTTATCGCTGGTGAAATCAACCAGCTGTCGCTTAGGTTGGCATCGGGACTGTTCTGGACATAGTTGATACCACTCATTGTTCCGTACCCCCACTGGCTCCCGCTGGGTATATGCCAACAGAGGCGGTCGTCGTCGAATTCTTCCGTCCACGGTAACGATGTGATGGGCGAGCAGTCCACCACACGCACAATCTTTGTCACGGTATCAGTCCCATATCTGTTGTCTACGATGACGGTAAGGGTATCATATCCGCCGCTGGCATAGACGATGGTCACCTCATTGCCGCTGGAATTGGTGGTCATCGTTCCGTCCCGAGAGGCAAGAGAGGAATGCCACTGATAGGAGGCCCAGAGAGGAAAACCTCGCAGCAACGTAGTAGAGAAAGTCGCGGAATCGCCTGTGAAGACGACGTCGCTGCCTTCTATTTTGCCAAGTACCGGCATAGTGTCGTAATCCACCTTGACAGCGTTGACTAACGGCTGGGGACCCAACATTCGGAAGATGCCCATGCGGACGGTTTGTCCGGCATAGGAAGAGAGGTCGGCCAGGTACCAGCGCATGCGCTGCCGGTCGCCATGAATGTAAAGTAGTGTGTCGGTGAAGGCGGCGAGGGCGGTGTCGCCTGTGGGCGACAGGCGCACCAGCAGTTCATCAGCAGCGCATTGCACCCAGAACTTCAGGTTTTCCACGTCGGTCGAGGAAATGTCAAAGGTGGGGGTAAGCATGTATTTATTCATGGTGCTGCCCGTCATCGGATGGGGGTAAACTGTCATGACATCACGTTCGTCCAACAGCGAGAGTTGGCTCCTGCGGCTCCAGCCATTGATAACCCAGCAATCGTTCTGGAAGTTTGAGCCACTACCCGTGAAGTTCTCTTCCCATGGAATCGTCATGCTGCAATCCACCACGCGAATCACTGCCATCGCGGTGTCGGTGCCGTAGTCGTTGCTGACAACGACCGTCACAGTGTCCACCCCTTCTTCAGAGTAGGTCACCGTCCAATGGCTACTGTCGTTCGACCATTCGTTTGTCAGCGTCGAGTGCCATTCCCACCGGACGCCGTTCGTCACGCCACTCACGATGCTGCACGACAACACCGCTGTGTCATCAACAAAGACCATCTCGGGAGCCTCAAGGTTGATGACGGGCACTTGTTCCATAAATAGTTCCACATCATCGACATAGGCATACTGTCCACCTGTGCCTGTACGTACGAAGGCCACCCTCACCTGCTGGCCGGCAAAAATGTCAAGGAACTGTTGTTGCTGGCTATAGTTGGCGTAGGTGGTGTCGAACGTCATCAGGGTAACCCATGCGTTACTGTCCACCGTCCCGTCGGAGTTGCAGGTGGCTGCGCGTACCTCCACATGGGGAGAAACCCCATTCAGGGCCTGCGCCCGGTATTTCCAACGCAAAATGCTACCCTCCTCGGCAGGCAGGTTGATGATGGGAGAGAGGAGCAATTCGTCATAGCTCTGAGAGGAGGTGGTGCCGCACCTCATGGCTCCGCTCGAAAGCTTCCATTGGCATGTCGTAGTGGTGTATTGCGAGGCATCCCAGCAGGCGGAAAGGGTGCTGTTTTGGAATGTACAAGTCCAGGGAAGATACCGAACTTGGCCACACCCAGTGGTGAACGTAAATGGTCGTGTGCGGTAACTCGTGCGGCCGCCGTCGCAAACACTTTGCACGGTACCGGTATAGGTCGTCGCAGGGTTGAAGAGACTGTCAACAGTGAGATAACTCAGTGTCCGTGGCCACAGGGTGTCGAGGCCAACGGCGGGTATTGTCAGGTGCAGATCGGCCGCTCCGCCGTAGCTGTTGGCGAAGGTGATGCTCGCAGGATTATTGCCGGTGGTGGTCACCGAAGGTGGATAGGGACAATAGTTGCTGTCGGGAGCCAACTCATACCATCGGCCTTCCGCTACCCAAACACCGTCGGGATTGCGCTGGGTGCAGTTGCCGTCGAATCGTACAGCCTCGTGGTTGACCATGTCAATGAAAATGACATCCTTGTTGTTGTAGTCGCTGCCCGCTCCTGTGGTAGTGGCCAAACCCACCTGAGCCCCGCCACCGATAGAGCCATAGCCGGCGGAAAAGTTATTGGTTTCGCCGTAAACGATACGCAGGCCGCCTGTCTCGAACAGCTGTACTTGGAAGCTCACGTTGCCTGACGAATTCCAGTAACGACCACTCATGCGGGTCTCTATCACCCTCACATGGTTGCCGCTGTTGCCCAGCAGGGCCGTACTCGTATAGCAGTCGGAATAGAAACGCCCCTGCATGCCGAACGGCTCTACCTTGGGGCCATTGGCCATGTCGGTGCTCAATGGGTTGACGATGTTGCCGTTGGAGGGAATCTGTGTGTTTCCGAGGCGTATGGTGCCATTGACGTTGGTGGAGAACTTGGTGTGTGTCGAAGCGCCGAACTGGAACGGGAAACCGATTGCAATCAGTCCTGACCGTCCCGAAATGATATCGTTCCCGATGAGAATCGTCGAATCATGTCCACTGAGGTCCATCCACAAAGTGGAGTCCTCGCCTGTGGCGAAGTTCCAGGTGTCGATAATCTTCTGCCCGTTGACAATACATCCTGTCAATACCATCAAACCTAGCAATAATACCCTTTTCATCCTTTTTTGTTTTGATTGTTATGCAATGTGGCCAATCTATTCACCTTTGGGGTCATCCAAACAGACGAACCATTGTTTTAACTACAGGGTTGAAACTTATTTCTTTTTTCCTTTAAAATGGCGTGTGGAGGAATGGCCTTGCGAAACATCGTGGTAGTTAAAGAAAAGGCTGTCACCTTTGATACAACCATTCCACTCGCTGTGAGGATTGTTTGTAGTGGAGGTAAAAGTGCCATCTGAGGAACAGCTAACCAAAAACGACTGGCCAATATAGTCCATTACCAAACCCTCGTTCCCCTGCTTGGAGACCGACAGGGACTCGTTGGGGTATATCGTGTCGAACTGATAGTCAGACCCCGTGGAGGAATGGAAATCGCAATATCCCTCATACGTGCCAAGCCATGTGTCGCGATAATCATTGTCTTTGTCTCCACAGCCAACAAAGATAGCCAAGCAAGAGAGTAGCACCGGAATCAAAAAAATACTTGTTTTCATTTCTTTTATTATTGTTGGTAAGCTCTAAAAATTATTTATTTTAGTTTTCTGGTTAGGGCGAAGAGCCTACATTAGCCGCTTTGCCAGAATTTGATATTATTTGCTAAGATATTTCGAGGTGCAAACAAGATTGCAATCCTCCAAAAAGATACTGTGAATTATGATTTATATTGTTGAATGTTGATATTTATTTTTTTATTTATAATAACGATTCTTTAACAATCTGTAGTATGCATAGTCATAATAAAAACTAATCTGTTGTCATTAATAATAGTTGCACTAATGGTTGAAATGTTACAAAAACAACTCTTATTTAACATTCTTTAACTCATTAGCCCTACTGCAAAATTGAGGTAGTATTTTGTAATGGCGATTAGATCCTCTGTGATCAAACAAAAAAGGGTGCCCGATTGGACACCCTTGTATGTTAAATGATTATTGAAAAGCAATTATCTGCGACGGCCTCCGCCTTCACCATCGCTACGACGGCGAATACCACGGTCACCATCACGACGAGGACCACGATCGCCATCACGACGGGGACCACGGGCGCTATCGCGACGAGGGCCGCGGGCGGGTTTCTCCTCCTCATAGCCTTCGGGTTTGGGCAGAAGAGCCTTACGGCTGAGCTTAATCTTGCCAGTCTTTTCGTCGATATTGATAACCTTCACTTGGAATTGGTCACCCTCTTCAATCAAACCTTCGAGCGTCTCGGTACGACCCCAGTCGTACTCGCTGATGTGCATCAAGCCCTCTTTGCCGGGCAGGATCTCGAGGAAGGCACCAAACTCGACAATGCTGACCACCTTGGCATCATACACCTGTCCCACCTCAGGAACGGTGCAAATTTCCTTAATCCACTTGATGGCGGCACAGATATCGTCCTTATTTTGCGAAGCGACATCGACAATACCGAACTCGCCAACTTCTTCGATGTTGATGATGGTATTCGTTTCAGCTTGAATCTTTTGGATAACCTCGCCACCCTTACCGATAACAGCTCCGATAAAGTCCTTAGGAATCTGAATCTGCTCGATGCGGGGCACAAAGTCTTTGTAATCCTCACGGGGCTCAGCAATGGTGCTTTGGATGTGGTCGAGGATGTGGAGACGACCCTGACGAGCCTGCTCAAGTGCCTTGGCAAGGACATCGTAACTAAGACCATCAACCTTGATATCCATCTGACAGGCGGTAATACCATCGCGGGTACCACAAACCTTGAAATCCATATCGCCTAAGTGGTCCTCGTCGCCAAGAATATCGCTCAAAACAGCCCACTTGTCGCCCTTACTGATAAGGCCCATAGCTATACCGGCAACCGGTTTGCGAATCTTAACGCCAGCATCCATCAAGGCTAGACAACCAGCACAGACAGTAGCCATAGAGCTGGAGCCGTTGGACTCGAGAATGTCGGATACCACACGAATGGTGTAGGGACACTCAGACTCGGGAGGAAGGACCTCCTTAAGGGCACGCCATGCCAGGTGACCATGGCCAACCTCACGACGGCTGAGGCCGCGGTTGCCCTTAACCTCGCCTGTGGCGAAGCCGGGGAAGTTGTAATGGAGGAGGAAGCGTCGAGTGCCTTCGACTACGGCACCATCGATGATTTGCTCGTCAAGTTTGGTACCCAAGGTGACGGTGCTCAAGGACTGCGTTTCACCACGGGTAAAAATAGCGCTACCATGGGCAGAAGGAAGATAGCTGACCTCGCTCCAGAGGGGACGGATTTCGTCGAGCTGACGGCCGTCGAGACGGGTGCGCTCGGCCAACACCATATCGCGCATGGCTTCGCGTTCGGTGTCGTGATAGTAGCGGTCAATCATGAACTGAACTTCATCAGTAAGGGTTTCCTCGGTATAATTGGCATCAATAAATTCTTGTTTAATGGCCTCAAAGCCTTCCTCACGCTGCTGCTTATTAGCAATGCCCTGCTTGGAAAAGTCGTAGCATTTCTGATAGACAGCATCGTGGAGCCGCTGACGGAGTTCTTCATCGTTGACCTCGTGGCAATACTCACGCTTTTGGGTCTTGCCAGCCTCAACAGTAAGTTCGGCGATGGCACGGCATTGAATCTTGATAGCCTCATGTGCGGCCTTGAGGGCACCCAGCATGACCTCCTCGCTGACCTCCTTCATCTCACCTTCCACCATCATAATGTTATCCTCGGTGGCGGCTACGATAAGGTCGAGGTCGGCACGGTCAATATCCTGGGTGGGGGTATTGATGATATACTGACCATTGAGATAAGAGACACGGACCTCAGAAACGGGACCGTTGAAAGGAATATCTGAGACTGCCAGAGCGGAAGCGGCTGCGAGAGCGGCAAGTTGGTCGGGCATGGTCTCCTTATCGCCAGAGATAAGGGTGATTTGAACCTGCACCTCGGCATGGAAATTGTCGGGGAAAAGAGGACGGAGAGCACGGTCGACCAAACGAGCGATGAGGATTTCATGCTCAGAGGGACGGGCCTCACGCTTGAAAAAACCACCAGGGAAACGGCCCATGGCTGCATATTTCTCCTGATAGTCAACGGTAAGGGGCATGAAATCGACATTTTCGCCGACCTCACGCTTGGAGCAGACGGTGGCAAGGAGCATCGTGTCGTTCATACGGACCACAGCAGCACCATCGGCCTGCTTGGCAAGTTTGCCAGTTTCAATTTCAATCATACGGCCGTCGCCGAGATCGAATTTCTTGTTGATAATGTTCATTTTGTACCTTTATTATTTCTTTTGTTCCGCTACGCGACACACCGTGTGCCGCGCACCATGTCTTGCACAGCCCATAGGGCTTTGTTGTGCCAGACTATGTTAAAATCAAAATCGTTATACTTTTTCAAAAAAGCCTCCCTAGAGAACCCAGGGAGGCCAACCATAACCAAATAAATATGAAAAACTATTACTTTCTTAAGTTCAATTTCTTGATGATGGCACGATAGCGCTCAATGTCAACATCCTTGAGGTAATCCAGCAGGCGGCGACGTTTACCAACCATTGCTACCAAAGCGCGCTCACTCACTTGGTCCTTTTTGTACTTCTTCATCAGCTCGGTGAGGTGCTGAATTCTATAGGTGAAGAGGGCAATCTGAGCCTCGATAGAACCAGTATCCTGAGCGTTCTTGCCATACTCAGCGAAAATTTCTTCTTTCTTTTCCTTAGTCAGATACATGTTATTCTTTATGTTGTTTTAGCGTTCTTTTATCTCTTGAAATCGGATGCAAAAGTACAACTTTTTTTCCAATTGGCAAGTCTTTTTTGAAAAAAAAGAGGATTTTAACTTTCATTAGGAAAGTTGGCCAAGTATCGGAAAAACTAATAATCTTTTTTTCAACTAAATAAAAAAAAAATAGTATTTTTGCATTTTGGAACCAAAAAGGGCAACTTTTGGTTTCTTTGAGGGCATTATGCTGTAAATTATCTTTTTTGAGACTTAATTTTGCGCCTTTCTGCCCACAAAAAAGAACTTATATGGACAAAAAACATATATATGGATACTTTAAAATATAACCTGCGCGGTGTTTCGGCCTCAAAGGAGGACGTGCACAACGCCATCAAGAACATTGATAAAGGACTTTTCCCTAAAGCCTTCTGCAAGATAATACCCGACTACTTGGGTGGCGATAAAGACTACTGCAACATCATGCACGCAGATGGTGCCGGCACAAAATCGTCGCTGGCCTACCTTTATTGGAAAGAGACAGGAGACTTGAGCGTTTGGAAGGGAATAGCCATCGACGCCGTAGTGATGAACTTGGACGACCTGCTGTGCGTAGGAGCTGTGGACAACATCTTGCTCTCCTCAACCATTGGGCGCAACAAGAACCTGGTGCCAGGAGAAGTGATTAGCGCTGTGATCAACGGTACAGAGGAGTTCCTTCAGCAGATGCGCGACTTGGGCATTGGCATCTACCTCACAGGTGGTGAGACAGCCGACGTGGGAGACCTTGTGCGAACCATTATCGTTGATTCAACCGTAACGGCAAGGATGAAACGCGCCGACGTTGTGGACAACGCCCACATACATGCAGGAAACGTGATAGTGGGATTGGCATCCTTCGGACAGGCAACCTACGAAACAGAATATAACGGAGGAATGGGCAGCAACGGCTTGACATCGGCACGTCACGACGTGTTTTCAAAATACTACGCCGAAAACTACCCTATGAGCTATGACCACAATCTGCCCAAAGAGGTAGTATACTGTGGGAGCCGCCGTCTAACTGACCCCACAGAGGTGGCTGGAGTGGACTCGGGCAAAATGGTTCTCTCCCCTACCCGCACCTATGCCCCCATCATCCGCAGAATACTGGACGAATACCGCGGAAACATTTGCGGCATGATCCATTGTAGTGGTGGGGCCCAGACCAAGGTACTCCACTTTATTGACAACCTTCATGTGGTGAAAGACAACCTTTTCCCCGTTCCACCACTATTCAAAATGATACACGATGAGAGTGGTACGGAATGGAAGGAAATGTACAAGGTGTTTAACATGGGCCACCGCATGGAGATTTACACCGACGAAGAAACCGCCAACGGCATCATAGAAATCGCCAAGAGCTTCAACGTGGATGCGCAAATAATCGGACATGTGGAAGCACACCAAGGACCACAAGTGACCGTAAGCACCGAAAACGGGACATATATATACAACAACTAATCCAAAGAGGGTGGAAAAAGTATCACCACTCTCCATCAAATATTAAAGAATATGGCATCAATTTTTTCTAAAATTGTAGCGGGTGAAATACCCTGCTACAAAGTAGCTGAGACTGAAAGCTGTTTTGCTTTCTTAGATATCAACCCCGTACAGAAAGGGCATGTACTTTGTATTCCTAAAAAAGAGGTGGACTATCTGTTTGACTTGGACGAACAGCTCTATGGAGAGCTGACCCAGTTCGCACGTCGAGTTGCCCAGAGCATCAAGAAGGTTTGTCCCTGCCAGAAAGTGGGCGTTGCTGTGTTGGGGCTGGAGGTACCCCATGCCCATATACACCTCATCCCCCTACAGAATGAGGGCGACATGAACTTCCACAACCATGTAAAACTAACTGAAGAAGAATTCAAACAACTTGCAGCAGAATTGGCAGCCAACTTCGAATAAGAAAAGGTAAGAGAATTATTGGAGGTGAAAGAAAAGAGAACTGCGCACTTTAAAGTGTCCAGCCTAAATAATAGAATAGAAGCGTCCATCCAAGAAAACGCAGGAATTTACCAACCAACATCAGGAGTCCGCACTTGACGGGTGAGATGCGGTAGAAGCCTAAGGCAATGGCAAAGACATCGCCAACAAAGGGAAGCCAAGTGAGTAGTGCCAACCAAATGCCCCAACGATTGATACGTCCTCGCTGACGCTCAAGTTTCTCACGAGAAACGTGGAACCATTTCTCAATCCACTCCCACCGACCCAACCAGCCGATGCCAAAAGAGGTTAGCCCGCCAAGCCAGTTGCCCAATGTACCCAGGAGAAGACAGGCCACCGGATTACAACCCGCATACAACACACCTGCATAAAGTGCATCGGATGAGAAGGGCACCACTGTGGCAGCCAAGAAAGAGCCTAAAAAGAGGCCCCACACTCCATAAGCTTGAAGAAAATCTAACACAATAATGAAAAAAAATAGAGACCTCCCGAAAGAGGTCTCTATTATTGTTTAAGAATATTAGCGCTCAACAGATAAAATTTCAAATTGCATTTTGCCTGCAGGAACGACAACATCCACTTTCTCACCCGCTCTCTTGCCTAAAAAAGCCTGCGCAAAAGGAGAGGTAACAGAAATCTTTGCTTCCTTGAGGTTGGCTTCACTCTCTGGAACAATAGTATAGGACTGCTTCATATTGTTCTTAATATTGCGGATAGTAATTTTCGAGAGGAGTAAAACCTTAGAAACATCAATTTTTGACTCATCGAGGAGTCGAGCGTTGGCAACCAAGTCCTGGAGTTTTGAGATGCGGGCCTCAAGGTGGCCCTGAGCCTCCTTTGCTGCATCGTACTCGGCATTCTCAGAAAGGTCACCTTTATCGCGAGCTTCAGCAATAGCTGCAGCGGCAGCAGGTCTCTCAACAGCAATCAGGTGATGAAGTTCATCTTTGAGGTTTTGGAGACCCTCTTCGCTATAATATTTAATTTCTGCCATAAATAAGTTGATAATAAAAAATGATTTGTAGAGTAGTCAAAAATTAGGAAAGGCTCTGAAAAAGCCTTTCCTAATTTTTTGTATGTACTTGTCGCTTTAGAATCTAAAGGTAGCTCCAATAGTGTGGGAACCCTTCAAATTATATGATGAACGATAAGCATAATCAAGGGACAAACCGGCATTGCTCTCAGCATCTTTCTTATGGAGTGGGATGTTAACCGAGGCACCAGCGCAAAGTCCCTGGTTGGCAGTAGTGCGGTTAGCATCGCTGAAGATATCAGTCTGGTAGACATATCCGCAACGGAGATTGATGATATCAAGAAGACCATATTCGATACCAAAAGCGAGGTTATCCTTTAAGAATGCATTGGAAGTGAAAGCACCAGCGAGAGTGATTCTCTGTTTCCAAAGCTCAATGAGGAAATCATAAGAAACACCGATGTTCAAGCAGGTGGGAAGCTCCATCTCACCCGAACGATACTCAGCAGTCATGTCGTTGGCAGCATCGTTGACAAAGGTGAAAGACATACCCGTACCACCAAAACTGTAGGCAGGACCCCAGTTCTTCAAGCTGATACCAAACTTCAACTCATCATCGGCACCGGTCACATACTGGATACCTGCATCGACGGCAAAAGCATTACCAGAGATGTTATCTGTGGACTCGCTGATGATTTTCAGATTGACACCACCATGGATGGAAAGAGTGAAGGAGTGAGCATAAGCCACGTTGATGTTCATCAGCGTGGGAGAGAAAGTACCATTAATGGCTTCTGGGCTTTCAACAGTGCGGACATCAATATCTCCAAAGCTCATCGTCATCAAACTCAAGCCAAGGACACCATTGTCAAATACACGCAGACCTAAACCAAATGCATTAACACTTGCACCACTATTGAGACCGCTTTTGCCGCCATAAAGCATGGTGTTGGCATAGGAGACCTCCAGCTTGGGCACAAAGCTCAGGCCGGCGATGTTAGAATAGAATGCATCAAGACCGCGTGCGTTAGCCACACTGACGCTACCCCAGCCGGCGCTGCGCGCCCAAGGGTTGATCAACAACTCAGTGGCGCCAGCAGTACCTCTACGGTTGTCGTTACCGGCCCAAACAGACTCGGTAGACAGCAGCATCATAACAGCTACTACAGCAAATATTCTAAATATGTTTTTCATTTCAGACATTTTTTAAGATTAACTAATCACATTAGAATCCGAACGAGTTCAGGTCGACAGGACGCATAGTACCAAACCACTTGACAACACGTTCACCAATACCAGGAACCTTGAAGTGAATCAGGTAAACACCACCGGCAATTGGGAGACCCGTATGGTTGTGGAGATCCCAGTCAAGGGTAGTGGAAGAACCAGAGGTAGGTCCAAGGCGACGAACCATGGTGCCATCAACAGTGTAGATAGAGACGGTTGTACCAGTAGGAACATTAATAAAACGTACCTTAGTCTCTAACTGGCTGGTGGTTTCATAGGTAGAATAACTGTAGTAGGGATTAGGAACAACACCGATTAGACTGAGGATGGAATCCTGATAGCTCTTTCTGGAAGTAGCCTGATTGGCAACACCAGTGAGAGTGGCAACATCATCACCCATCTCGAACTGATACATCGGGTAATTGTCGTTCTGAGCGGTGCAAGCCTCGCCGTTGGCATCAGTGAACAATTTAACCGTAGTGACGTTGGGAGACATATAACGGCCATAGGGAGTATTGACGTCGATGTCGATAGTCACATCACAAGGAATGTCAATAGGATTGGTAAACTGATAGCGGGGATTGACGAAGGGCATGTTGACCCAAGCAACAGATGCGAAGAATAACGAAGCAGAGTCACGCTGTGGAATCAGAGTAGTACTCTCACCATCAAGCACACCGTGGTTCACACGCAGGCGGTCAGCATCGGTAGAGGGAACAAAGTCCAAAAGACGATTGAGAGAGCCAAGCATCTTCACAGCCCAACGACCAGCATCATAAGAAGGAGTCTTATAAGATGCGAGTGTGGAAGAAGAACCATTAACAAGGTCATAGAAGGTCTGGTTGGTAGCATTCATCACATAGATGAAGTGACGACCACCCATCACGTAGTTCTGGGTACCATCCATGAGGTCATCAAGTGTGGTGGGGTTCCAGAGCATATCGGCACCATTGTACTGGATGTAACGCGAATCCTCACCAAAGAGAACGTTGAGACGCTCACCAGTAGCGGTATTGATAGCATAGCCGGGGAACCAACCCATACCTTCGGCGTTAATGTAAGCGGGATTGCTAGGATCATCAGCATTAGGAGCAATGCCGAGGTCGGCGCAAGTACGGCCAAGCTTGTCAACAGAAGCATGCTTACGCATCTGGAAACGACGGGCATTACCCTCAGACTGAGTGTAGTCATCACACATCTCAAGAACCGGGCAACGAGTCCACTTAGAAGTATCTGCGGTAAAGACAACGCGGACACTGGGAAGTTTGGAAATATCGTTAAAGTTCAGAGACTTGTTATAGAAATTATCCATGGTCTTACGGGTAACAGCCCACTTTGTATAATTGCTTGCACCGGAAGTGACGACACCACGGATACTATCGAGAATATTGTCGGGAGCGACATAGTAACGATAGCTGAAAGCAGGATGGAAGGGCAGTGTGGAAACAAGACCATAGGGAGCCCACAAACCACCTATAACAGACTCAAGAGACTGGTATCTGTCAACACCAACACTGGCAGGAAGACCGCCATTGCTGAGTTCACCTTGATAGCTCTTGAAATAGTCTTCGTCGAGGTAAGCTTCGGCAAGATTAATTTCACCAGTAGTAGAAGTGAAAGTAAGGTGAGTACCAGCAGCAAACTGCGTACCAGCACGAATCCAGTTCCAAGTCTGGTAGCTATCATTATCGGGCAGACCAGTAAGCCAAGGAGTGCTGTTATTAGCAAAAGTCATGGTGGCATTCAAAAGAGCACCATCGTTGACCAAGCTGCCATAATAACGAGAAGCATAGTTCTCAGAAGACTGCGTGGCAATCTGAAGAGGAGTAGCAGTGGCAGCAGGATTGCTGATAGCGATGGCAATACCAAGGTCGAGGAAGAGCTGCTCATTGTAACGGCTCATGACGAAATCGGACTTGACAGAGAGAACGCTATCGTAGACATAAGGATTGGTAGCGTAGGTGGAATCCTCGGGAGATTTAGAGAGAGTCCAACCAGCATTGTTAATATCGGCAGTCTTATCGAAAGAAACGATGAACTTACCAGGTTTAACATTCAGAGGATCGATGATACGGACATTGATAGGACCGTGGTTCTCCTCGTAGTGAGGATGCTGAATCTGGCAGGGGTCAGCAAGCATACCAGTACCGTCGGCTTTAAATTTACCAGCGGGCTTACCGGGAACGCCGGGAGCACCCATGAGTTCCTCGATAGAAGCATCGGTAAGACGGAGGGTGGTGCCACCATTACCATAACCCTCAATACGGGTAATATTGGGGCACATACCAAACTCGGCATTCACAACAGTACCACCATTCTCAGAAGAAGGATCATGCGGAACAGCTGTAACAGCGGTAATAGTTCTACCAAACTCATCTTTACGACCAGCCAGATAGGGCTCTTTCTGACCATCAAGGAAAGCAGCCTCGGTCTGAGAGTACTCCTTGAAACGGTTCTGAGCGTAAGCGATGGCAATATAGTAGTATTCCTTATTATTAACAAGGGTGGTGTTGGTACCAGTAGCAAAGGCATCGTTAGTGATACGGAAAACGTGCTTGATGCCGCTATTAGAACCTTCAACCATGATAGAAGGAGTCATCAGACCGGTAGCAGAGTTTTGAGAGTAATTAACCAGAGTGGCGATGGGAAGGGTACCCTCTTCATCGTAGTAGTTCTGGATATCACATTGAGCAACCAGCTGAGCTTTGGTAACGTCGTTAATGTCAGCGATAGAAACGTTGGCATCCTTCAGCTGATAAATCTGATAACCTTCAAATTTGTAGCTACGTTCATCATCAGAATAAACAACAGCGTTGCCGTTAGCGTCAGTGTAGGAACGAACGATACCAGGATCAATCTCGGAATAGTTCTCACCATAGTTGTTGCTGGCAGGGTTGTCATACTTGATATATAGAATGAGCTCGTTGTTCATCTCCTGAATAACAAGCGTAGGAGCATCGGGACCATCAAGGACTTTGAAGCAGTTCTCGAAGAGGGCCTGGCAGACATCATCGATTTCGCGAAGAAGTTCGACAGAAGACCAAGCATTACCCGAGGAAGCCTGTGCGAAAGGAATACCAACAGTAATGTAGTTCAGGGCACCGGGCTTAAGAGTGAAGGGACCAGCTGACTGCATGAAACGGCGGTCAGCAGGTGTGTTATTTGCGGTAACCTCGGTCCAAGGATCAACAGCCTGACCGTCTGTACCCCAATAATAGAGGTCAGAGTTGCCAGGGAACATAAAGTCACAGGTGAAATCGGTAGTACCGGTATTAAGACCGTCTCCACCATATCTCATGCGCTGACCATTTTTCCAGAAACCACGCAGGTAGTTATAATAGTCGGTAGCTTTAGAAGGTTCACTGTTATCACCAGAGGAAGAGTTGTTATAATAAACGAAACGGCGCATACCGAAACGCTCATCGTCAACAATATTATTACCAAAGTTGACACCATTGATGGCACAGTTGCCAATAGCATCACCAGGGGTAAAATACCAAGCATGCTCGTAGTAGAGGTCAGCATCATCGGTCAGAGTAATGGTGTCATAAGTACCATCAGGGAGAAGATAGTTCTTCAGCTGCTCTGGATAGTAGGCACGCATCTTAGAAATATCAACCTTAGGATTGTCCTTACCATCAGGATCCATATAGGGTCCCTGGAAGAAGTCAATACCAACTGCAGGAGGAATACCAGAATAGGAACCTGAACCAGGACCATCGGATTCGTCACCATTATAACAGTAACCAAGACCACGTTTAACATCGCAACCAATGAAGTCATCGTGAGCATAACCCAGGTCGGGGTCGACCCACTGGCTGAAGTAAGTTTCGCGGAGTTCATAAGTAGAACGGTTGATGATCTCGTAGGTATAGAAGGTCATGTTATTGATTTCGTCATTGGTAGAGAAAGCAAAAGCCTGGGCACGAATTTCCATACCAATGGGCTGACCGTTAGTTTCAGTGTGGACATTACCCATATCATTGAAGACCCACCAGATGGTCTGGTCACCCTTCAGCACCTGGTCAGAAAGAAGACCACCGGTGACGATACCATGCTCGGTCTCCATTGTGGTGGAAACGTGGGAAGTATAATCACGACCCCACTGAGCTTTCAGGGTACGGGGACAAAGATCATTGTTAAAGTCATAGTAGGGATAATCACCCTCCTCCCAGTTGTACACACCATCATGGTTAGCATCAAAATAAGGAGCAAGGTAAGGAGATTGACCGGGGTCAGAACCAGTAGCAGGCCAGTTTTTAATAGTGGCAGAAATAGCATCAGGAGAGAAAGTCTCGTTGGGAGTAGCACCATTCTCGTCGTAAGTGAACATAGACATGAAAGCCTGAACCTCATTCTTGGTGATAATCCAGTGATGGTCAAATTCGTTACAGACAGGAAGGTCAACAGAAGCGGTCTTCAAATCAAGAGGACCTGGCCAATAGTCATCACCCTCCGAACCGAAACGGAGAGCGGCAATACGAAGCTGGTCATTGACATCAGTACCACCAATCCACAAAGCAGAGCAGAAAAGAGGACAAGTGTTGCTGGTCTTAGGCAGATGGTACTGTGCAACACTACCATCATACCACATGTTTCCGTAGCCGTTAATAAGTGCACGGACATTGTTGACATTCAGCTCTGCGGTACTCTGTGCTCTTTTGCACACAGCGGCTTTAGCCTGAACAGCTGCCTGGTGATTGCCCGACTTCTTACAGGTCTTGCAATCTTCAGCAAAAGCCGTCCCCGACAGAGCGGAGATAAGGAAGGCCGCCAATACTAATTTGCTAAATATATTCTTCATATGTTATATTATTTTTTCTCGGTGGAATATTAGAAAGAGTAAGACAACGTGAGTCTGAAGTGGCGAGGAGTAGCATAACGCCAATAATTGTTGCTCAAGTTAATGGCATAGAGGTCACGATAAGAAGTAGGATCAAGTTGGCTGTTGATGAACGTCTGAGTCTGGGGGTCGGTCAAATAGCCATCGTCGTCGGGGTTACCGGTAACAGGCCAAACACTTGTGATATTACGGATATCAAAGAGATTGGTAATCGTAAGAGCGACAGTGAGGTTTGTCTGACGTTTTCCAACCTTAATGGGGAAGGACTTGTCAGCAACGATATCGAAGTAGAAGCCCCAAGGAAGACGAGCGCCATTGTAGCTACCCACGATGGTGGCCTGACTGTGGCTGAACTGCTTGGTGTATGGACGGCCTGACTGAGCAACAGCCATGAAGTTGACACCAAAGTTCTCGAGAACCTTGATTTCTTTCTTACGCTCCTCACCCGTAGAATCCTTCACGATGCGGGTGATGACAGGACCATTGTACTTGGAACCACCTTGGAGACGATAATCGAAATTGACCTTGAACTCATGACGACGGTCATCACCAATAGGATTGAGCATCTTAAGCGTGGTGTAACCTTCCTTAATAAGTTCAGTCATAGTGGTCGAAGTCAAGCCTGTACCCTCTGCATACTGCAAAGTGTAGTTAGCATTGATACGAATGTTCTTAGACTGACGGAGGTCATAGCTCACGGTAAGACCCTTAATGGTCTTGAAGTCGATGTTGTCGTAGGAGTAGTAGTTCTGGTTAGGATCGGCACCTGCATACTGGACGAGCTGAATAAGGTCGCGGGTCTCTTTGTAGTAAGCGCTGATACCGATAGCCATATTTTTATTCAGAGCCTGTTGGAAACCGAGCTCATAGTTGGTGATACGCTCAGGCTTCAAGTTAGGATTGGAGATCGAAGTAATCTGAGACATGTAGAGATAGCTCAGATAGTTGGCCTGCCAACTGCTGGAGGGACGACGAGCAATAATGTCGTAACTGGCCTTGAACTGAGAATTCTCACCCACGGGGAAAGAGAAAGCAATACGAGGCTGGACAACGACCTGAGGCGTGTAGTCCTCAAAAGCTTCAACACCAACAGTATTATTACGAGCAGCCTGTTGACCATTAGGCGTACGATAAGGAGTGGGTTTACCAGAGATACCAACAATGGAGCTGGGAGAAGCAAGCTCAACGCCATTGGCATCATACCAAACAGAACCTTTACGGTAACCGTAGATGGTAGGATTCTCGGCATCGGCAGCATCAACATAAACAGTCCAATCATCACCAGCACCAGAATAAATGTTGCCCTGATATACGGCACGGCCATTTCTCAGGTCACCAACATTATAGGACTCATAGAGCAGATAGGGGTCCTTAAGAACAGACTGGTTAGCATCGAAGATGTCGACACGGACACCCACGTTGAAGATGAGGTCTTGGAAATAGAACTGATCCTGAATGTAACCGGCCATATAGGTAGGAGTGAAAGAAGGACGATAACGATACTTAGGATTGCTGGGGTCGAAGAAGTCTCTCAAACTCCAATTGCTACTATTGTACTTTTTACCAGTATGGTCGTAACCATAGTAAGAAACGAGAGAACTACCGTTGTTGAACAGTTCGTCGGCGGAGAACATATCCAGACCGCCAGCTTTAACATAATCCTCGGGTTTGTAACGGTCGATGTCGAGGAAAGTACGCTCGCCAACATAGTCACCGCTCCAACCTAAATAGTCACGCATGGCAGCGTCAAAATAGGTCTGAGCAGATTGGTTATACAAGCGGTCATAGTCGACATAGAGGGTGGAACCTTCCCAACGATAATGGGGATTTCCAAGGTCCATCTGCAGAATGTGCTTGTTAGCATTCTGACGCATGATGGTCCACAAAGAAGTAGTAGAGAGTGCATAGTAAGACTGATCCTGACGATCGTATTGGAAACCAATCTCGATTTCATGACCCTTGATTTCTGCACTTGCCTTAGCGGCTAAGTAAATAAAGTCGGTCTGAGCAAAAGCGAAGGTGTTGTCCTGATAGCCAACATTATATAAAAGACCATAAATGTTACCGGGAGTCTCACCATTAGGAAGACCTCTAAAGGCACGGAGGTAATCCAAGTTAGACAGGCCACCACTAATCTCGGGTATATTGAGGAGCTGCAAGTTGTAGTTGGCATAAATCTGGTTGCCAGCAAAGGGCTCATAAGTGCTCCAGTCGATAAGATCGACCCAGCTATCCTGAACCATGGCAGCGCGGCTAATGCCATTATAGTTAAAGGAAGAATTCAAAGCATAGTGTGGGAGCTGAGTGGTTTGGACAGAACCGTTGAAGCCATATTTGAAAACATCGTCAAGTGAAGAACCGAATACCTCATTATAGTACTGGTATTTCTGACGGTTGAACATACCTGTGATGTTGTACATGACATTCTTAATAGCCTTTCCTGACTTACTCTCACCATCTGTGTTGTCAGCCTTGGCATCCTCAGCATCGGGGAAACGCTGAGTAAAGTCGAACATAATATCCCAGTTGACAAGGTGGCGTACATTGTTGGCTGAACGACTCATGTTGAGAGGTATGATACTTGTCTGGGGAGAGTGGGAGTAGTCAAAGTCACCCGTAAGGGTAAGAGTGGCATAGTCGGTGAAACGGACATCGAATGCCAAGTTGGCATTGATAGCATAGTAGGTCGTATTAGGAACACGGCTCTTATCACCGCTAAAGTCCTTCGCTGAGAGTTTCTTGATCTCGACAAAATCGTCAGCATAAAGGCCTCTTTCAGCCGAATAGTTCACCGCACCATTAACGGGGTCGTAGCTGATGGGTGCGCGCTCGTACTCCTGCACGAGAGCATCATTAACCACCAAGTAACGACGGCCCTTTGGACGATAGAAACCATTGTTCTGATAGGTACCCGTCAAGGTCAGACGGAAGCCAATCAGAGTCTGGTCACCCGTCTTCTCACCATTTTCATCATAGATGTTTTTCTTGACGACAGGACCCGTGAACCAAGTGTTCAACTGATTGTACATACGGTAGTCCAAGAGAGCGTCATAACGGATAGAACCCATGAAGTGACTCGTTGGGGGTTTCAAAGTGATAATCTGGGTACCACCGATAGCCTCACCAATGGAAGCAGGGGTACCACCTAAGATGACCTGAATCTCGGCGATAGCCTCTTTAGGAACATTGACACCAGTACGCTTGGTAATTCCGCCCTGTTTAGTGACCATGTTTTCCTCACCACGAGCGGTACTGGTACCACCATCGCTATAACCGACACCACCGACAGCAGCCACAATGCTCTCAACTGAGGTACCAGGCATGTGAGCGATATCATCAGCAGACATACGGGTAGTGGTGGAAGCATCACCCACATCGATGATGGGGTTCTTGGTGTCGATAACCTCCACCTCAGCCAACTGGACAGAAGCGGGAGTCAGCTCAATGTTACAAACAGAAATACCAGATGCTTTTACGGTAAAATCCGGACGGGTGTAGGGGTGATAACCCACACACGATGCCTGGATCTCGTACTTACCAACAGGCAAGGGTTTAATCGTAAAATTACCATCCATGTCTGTTTGCGTACCCTTGATTTGTTTTCCGTCTTGCTTAGCAACGACGTTGGCAAAAGGCACAGGCTCTTTTGTCTTCGGATCGACAATGGTACCTTTGATAGTACCCTGAGCTAAGACGAAGTTCGCCATTAGCAACAGTCCGATTGTCATTAGTACTTTTCTAAACATACTCATTTAGGTATTATTACTACAATGGATTAATTAATTTTCAGCAGTATGCATCTCATCGAGATACTTATTGGAAAGAATAGTCTGATAGATAATTGCCTGACGGAGGTCGAAATCAGCGGCTGAAGGCTTTTCATCAGTCTCTGCGGGATTCGAGGTGGCACTCCTATTCGCTGCTGTGTCGGCATGCGCATACATGGGTTCTGGCTCATCCACAGTCTCATAACTGTAGTAACCTGCTTTCTTGCCCTCTTCGGCAAAAGTAGAATTGACAGATTGCGCCTCATCCTCTTCTGCAAATAGAGACTCAAAAGCACTCCTAACCGAGCTGTAGCTCGGTTGGGAGGGCTGAGAGGCAGATTCCTCCATGGCTGCCTTGCGCTTTGCCTTAGCGGCATTGGAGCGGAGGGCAACCCAGAGTATTACTGCAACTATGAGAAGAAATGATTTCACGGCGATTTCTTCAGATTATTCTTAATATGTATTCATTGTTTTTTAGATTCCAGCTGGGCATGCTCCGAACGAGAAACCTCGAACACAACGGAGCAAGCGATGCAGACAGATGAGAAGACACCGACCAGCACACCAATGAGGATTGCGAAGACAAATCCACGGATGACCTCACCACCAAAGATGAACATCATCAGCAAGGTGAAGAAGGTTGTACCGCTGGTGTTGATGGTACGGGCCAACGTTGCATTGATAGCATCGTTCATCTGAACCTTCAAAGAGCGCTTGGGGTATTCCTTGCGGTTCTCACGCACACGGTCAAAAATAACCACCGTGGCGTTGATGGAATAACCAATAACGGTCAGAACGGCAGCAATGAACGACTGATCGACATCTAAGTTGAAGGGAAGAATGCCATGGAACAGGGCAAAAACACCAATCACGAGGATGGTATCGTGTATAAGGGCGATAACACTACCGAGACCGAAACGCCAGTTCTTGAAGCGAATCAGGATGTAGAGGAACATGATTATCAAACCACCGATAACGGCCAAGACAGCATTACGCACCAAGTCGTTGGCGATGGTAGCACCCACCTGCTCGGACTGGATGATACCGAGGGGATTCGTCTCTGTGCTACGGAAATCCTTCTCACTGATATTGTTGGAGAAGTAGCCCTTTACTGCACTATAGAGTTTGCTAACGATTTCGTTATTCACCTCCTCGCCATCTTCATTGACTTTATACTTAGTAGTGATCTTCAACTGAGTAGAAGGTCCATAGGTTTTCACCTCGGGGGCCTCGCCAAATTCTTGGTCAAGTGCGGAACGGACTTCGACAGCATTGACGGGCTGGTCGAAACGGACCACATAGGTACGTCCACCCGTGAAATCGATACCGGGGTTGAGACCACGGGCAACAATACCACCGAGGCAGATAACAATGGCCACGACAGCAATGATATAGAAAGTTTTACGTTTGCCAATGAAGTCAACATGAACATTCTGCATGAAGTTCTCGGAGAAGGGGAATGAGAAGTTGATTTTCTTCTTATGGTTCAGCATCCAGTCGATGCAGAGACGAGTGATGAAGATAGCGGTGAAGAGCGAGGTGAGAATACCAATGCAGAGGGTGACTGCGAAACCTTGGACAGGACCAGAACCGAAAAGCACCAGGACGAGACCCAGCAGGAAGGTGGTCACCTGACCGTCGATGATAGCGGAATAAGCATTCTTGAAACCGGCATCAACAGCATTGGCCAAACTGGAACCAGCACGGAGCTCTTCCTTGATACGTTCATAGATAATAACGTTACCATCAACAGCCATAGCCAAGGTCAGCACAATACCGGCAATACCGGGCATGGTGAGAACTGCACCCACAGAGGCAAGCACACCCATCAAAAGGAAGATGTTAGTGATAAGGGCAATAACAGAAACCCAACCACCGCGGTTGTAGAAGACAACCATGTAGATGAGAACGATGATGAAAGCCAGGATGAAGGAGATAAGTCCTTTGTGAATAGATTCCTGACCCAATGAAGGACCAACAACGGCTTCCTGGACGATAACGGCAGGAGCAGGCAGTTTACCTGACTTCAGAATGTTGGCCAAGTCTTTTGCTTCTTCAAGCGAGAAGTTACCGGTAATCGAGGAGCGGCCACCAGCAATTTCGCCATTGACCACAGGAGCGGAGTAGACGAGGTTGTCAAGCACGATGGCAATGCAGTTGCCCACATTCTCGCCGGTGATGCGCTTCCATTCGCGCGCGCCCTCGCTATTCATTGTCATAGAAATTTCGTTGCCACCTGTCTGGTTATAGTCCTGACGAGCATCGGTAATGACACCACCGTCAAGCAGGGCAGAACCATCTCGAGTATTGATGCGGATGGCAAAGAGCTGGTAGAGGTCGGAACCGTCGTCATTCATGGGTTTAGCAGACCAGAGGAACTTAACGGTGCGGCTATCAACAATTTTCTTTTCGAAAGCATAGTCAATCATGCGGCTGATTGCGTCACGATTCTTACCCTGGGCAATACCCACAACGGGACCAGGATAGAGACCTCTGCTCTGGTCGGCATAAGGCTGCAGGAGGGTGAACAGAGGGTGATCCTTGGAGAGGCTCTCCATCTCGGCAGAAGCCTCATTCTTGTCGGCACCCAAGGCATTCAGCAAAGAGTCGCCCTCGGTGGTAGCCTCAGCCACTTCGGCAGCCTCAGCCACAACAGCGGTGTCAACCACAGCAGGAGCAGCTTCTTCGGTCATGTTGTCGATACCGCCGATGGAAGCGATGTAGGTATCAATCTTCTCAAGCATGGGGTAGCCATCGGTAGCATTGTCGTAGGTCAGCCAAAACTCCAACTGGGCGGTACCCTGGAGGAGCTTGCGAACACGCTGGGGGTCTTTCACACCAGGCAACTCAACGAGGATACGCTCAGAAGCGCGGAGCTGCTGGATGGTAGGCTGGGCAACACCGAATTTGTCGATACGCTGACGGAGAATCTCATAAGTACGGTCATAAGCACTTGCAGCCTCTTCCTTAACTACCTTGATAACAGCATCGTTGTTGTCGTTCAGTTTAATGCGGTCGCGCAGCTGGGTGTTGAAATAGGAAGCCAGCTGGACGTTGGGGTCTATTTCGGTAATGGCCTCATAGAACAAAGACACGAAGTCGCGGTTGGTAGTCGACTTCTGCTTTGCCACAGCCATGTCGATGGCCTTATTGAAAGTGGAATCTTCAGTATGACCAGCGAGGGCACGAACGACATCGACGGTCGAAACCTCCAACATCACGTTCATACCACCCTTCAGGTCAAGGCCGAGGTTAATCTCACGGGCCTGGCAGTAACGGTAGGTGGCACCGAAGAAAACCTTCTCACTTGCCATAGAATCAAGATACTGAGATTCGCGGGCAACCTGAAGAGAGTCCTTCAAAGTCTGGGCGATAATCGCATCGCCATGGGATTTGTTGCTAATCCAATTTTGTGTTGTTGAGCTCTGAACATAGGCTTCAGCGTTGGCTCGAGCACGCTTCTCAACACTGTTCGTAACAAATGTAAACGACAATTGATACAAACAGACGAGAACAAAAGCCCATGTAAGAAATCTGATAAGTCCTTTATTCTGCATATCTTACGTAATTAGTTTTATTTTAGTTTTTACACTTTTTGAATATGCAAAGATAAGAAATTTTATCAACACTACAACATTTTCCCAAAAAAAAGATGTATTTTTGCAAAAAAATAAAATAGCATGTCAAAAAGCAATGATTCTACCCCTACTGCCACCATCCCTATAACCCAATGGGCACCAGAGGATCGCCCCCGCGAGAAGATGCTCACTCAGGGCAAAAAAAGTCTCACCAATAGCGAATTAATTGCCATCCTCCTCCGCACTGGAATCCAAGGAGCCAGTGCTATTGACTTGGCAAAACAGCTATTGCAACGCAACAATAATAGTATCACAGACTTAGCTCGGATGGAAGTAAAAGATCTTACCGAAACCTACAAGGGAATGGGCATGGCCAAGGCCGTCACCGTTTTGGCCGCCTTGGAACTGGGCAATCGAATGCTGAAGGAAGTCCACGAAAACAAGGACGAAATCATCCGCAGCAGCCAAGACCTCTTCCATTACATTGCCCCTCGACTCATCGACTTACCCCATGAGGAGTTCTGGGCAATCTACCTCACCCAACGCAACAAAGTATCATGGATTCAACGCATTGGCATGGGCGGGCTCACCCAAACGACAGTCGATTTGCGAATCCTATTCAAGGTAGCTCTTGAGCACAACGCCGTGGCCATTGCAGTGGCACACAACCATCCATCAGGACAACTGCATCCCAGCCAATGCGACAAAGATCTCACAAAGCGCATAGCTGATGCAGGCAGTATCCTGCACATCAAACTGATAGAGCACCTAATCGTAGGAATAATTCCCGAGGGAAAGCTTGACTACTTCAGTTTCTCTGAGAACGGTCTTTTGTAATCTCTACCGTCACCGAATCCAGCTGTCCACCCAATGGCGGATTCATCTTCGACACCCCCACCTTCACGCGCTCAATGGCGGGGTACTCCTTCAACAAGGCCTCCCCAATCCTATCACCCACATGCTCAAGCAAGTGCGAAGGAATCATCATTTCTCTGCGTATGGTGTAGTAGACATCTAAATAGCTCACCGTATGGGCTATATCATCACTTTGCTGCGCCCGAGACGTGTCCGTCTCAAACTCAACATCAACGGTGAAGTAGGTACCTATCTTTTGCTCTTCAGCAAAACAGCCATGATAGGCATAGAAATGCATACCGTTAAGAGAGATAGTACTCATGGAATCAATACGGTAAGCTATACAATAGCTTCAAATTGTTTGAGGAAACGGAGGTCGTTCTCGAAATAGAGGCGTAAGTCGCGAATCTGGTATTTCAGCATGGCCATACGCTCCACTCCCATACCCAGAGCAAAACCCGAATACTCGTTAGGGTCTATACCACATGCTTGCAGCACATTAGGGTCAACCATGCCACAGCCAAGAATCTCCAGCCAGCCTGTTCCCTTGCAGATGTTACAGCCCTTGCCGCCACACACGCTACAGGAAATATCCATCTCGGCCGAGGGCTCGGTGAATGGAAAGTAGGAAGGACGCAGGCGAATCTGGGTCTGCTCACCAAACAACTCTTTAGCAAAATAGCTCAAGGTCTGTTTCAAGTCCGCAAACGAGACATTTTTGTCCACATAGAGAGCCTCTACCTGGTGGAAGATGCAGTGGGCACGGGCACTGATGGCCTCATTACGGAACACACGTCCGGGGGCGATGATGCGGATGGGTGGTTTATTTTTCTCCATCACACGCACCTGCACCGAAGAGGTATGAGTGCGCAACGCCACTTCCTGCTTACCCTCTTCTTTTTCAACAAAAAAGGTGTCCTGCATGTCGCGGGCAGGATGGTCGGGGGGAAAGTTCAACGCTGAAAAAAGATGCCAATCGTCCTCAATCTCAACAGACTCGGCTACCGTAAAGCCCAAGCGGGCAAAGATATCGGTAATCTCGTTCATCACTACCGAAAGCACGTGGCGGCTACCCATCTCTGCAAACTCGGCAGGCATGGTGAGGTCATGCAGTTGTTCCTCAGCCTCATGTGCCTCAACAAAGTTTTTGAACTCTTCTATCTTGTCCATGGCAGCAACCTTCAGCATATTAAGGGCTTTGCCCAAGTCTTTCTTTTCTTCGTTGGGCACGGCCTTAAACTGCTCAAAAAGGTCGCTGATTATTCCTTTCTTTCCCAAATACTTAACGCGGAACATTTCAACCTCCGCAGCACGGTCTTGGAATTTCTCAATACTGGTAGCCTGTATATCATCAATATAGGCTTGAATTTTGTCTTTCAGCGGGTTCATCGTATATAATTATTCTCTTATTTTTCAACAATTTAAACGCATGAGCATGCATCGCCATGCATAACTACGAGCAAGAAAAAACGCACTAACCTATTTGTTTGCAGGCTTATATTTCTTCAACTCGGTCATCTTCATCTTCACATCCTCAATGGGACGGTCGTTCCTATCGGTCTGCACAGCGGCAATCTTGTCAATCACCTCCAGGCCCTCCACCACTTCGCCAAAAACAGTGTAGTCTCCATCCAAGAAGGGGGTTCCACCCAACGTGGCATAAACCTGAGCCTGCTCGGCTGTGAAGTGCTTACCCATACGCTGTTCGACCATTGCCAAACGGTTGGTATCCCATTTGTTACCCTGCACAATATAGAATTGACAGGAGGAGGATTCTTTGTGGGGATTCACTTGGTCGGCCTGTCGGGCTGCGGCCAAAGCACCTTTCTTATGGTAGAGAGTAGGGACAAACTCGGCTGGAATGGTGTAGCCCAGTTCCCCATCGCCCAGCATCTGGCCCTGCTTGGCCGTGCGGGAATTGGGGTCGCCGCCCTGAATCATAAACTCTTTGATAACACGATGGAACAAAAGGTCGTTATAAGTACCTTCTCTCACCAACTTTAGAAAATTATCACGATGCTTAGGGGTTTCGTTGTACAATTTTACCACCATGTCACCATAGGAAGTCTCTATTTTGACATAAAAAACTTTTTCGTTGTCTTTCTTCTGTTTATCAGCATTTTGCGCAAAAGCACAAAAGAAAAAAGATAAGAAAACTAATAAAAAAGTTATTTTTTTTGTTGTCATACCGTGTTTTTTTATTATCTTTGCAGTTGCAAAATTAGTCAAAAAAATTCATATAGGCACAAAAATAAACGATTTTTTATGAAGAAAAAAAGTTTGCTTCTAATCGGTACTCTGTTAATCAGCGTATTATCCACCAGTCTCCTCACCTCCTGCAACAAGGACACCTGGTGCTATATCGATGTCACCGTTGTCGATTCTAAGAACCAAGATATGCCTGCTCCTGGTGCTTGGGTAAAGATCCAATATGTGAAAGACAACCCCTCCGACCCTAGCAACCCCATCACAGGCACCATCTCCGACACTGGCCAATGCAACGAAATGGGTATCTATAAGACCCGTTTCGCAGCCCCCGCCATTTTCACCGTGACTGCACGTATCGACGAGCCCGACACCCTTAACAACCACCGCTTCTACTATCGCGAGGGCGAGAAGTCTGTCCGCCTAAAAGAGGGCGAAATCGTCACCACCACTGTCAAAGTCATTAGCGACAGAATCCTCGGCCGCGCTGATTTCCAAGAAGTCACCAAATAGGTCAACTCCTGTTTCTTGCATCCAGAATCTCCTTCCCTCCCCTGTCCGCGGAAGGATTCTCTCTGCTCATGGAGTTCGACTGCATATATCAACACAAGCAATTCCAGTTTATCCCACCCACATCCTTAGCTCAAGGACAAAGAGGGTAAACTAGATTTGTTTTAATAACCCCAACAACCATTATGACAGCAAAATTCAACGACAACGACCTTGCCCAAATGGCCTCCTTGGGACTCTCCCAAGACGTTGTACAGCATCAGCTGGACAATTTCCGCCGCGGATTTCCCAAGACCGTCCTCATCGATGCCGCAACCGTAGACAACGGGGGCATACTCCGCCTCGAAGATGCCGACATTAACAAATACGCCGACTTCTACAAGAAGAATCTCAAGAATAAAAAAATCCTCAAGTTTGTCCCTGCCTCTGGTGCGGCCACCCGCATGTTCAAAGACCTCTACGCTTTCACAGCCACCTATTTCGGGGTCGACTACTCCATTCCTAAAGAATATCCCTCTGTTCAAGAATTCCTCGAACAAATCCGCTCCTTCGCCTTCTATGACGACCTCGTGGCTTGCATGGCTAAGTCCGATGCCGACTTCGACGACTACATGCAACGTGGCGACTACTCCACCGTCATCAACTTCCTTCTCAAGGAGCAGTATATGGGCTACGGCAACCTCCCCAAGGGCTTGCTCAAGTTCCACCGATATGGCCACACCCAGCGCACCCCCCTCGAAGAGCACATCGTCGAAGGGGCCGAATATGCCCGCCAGAGCGACGATTCGGTCAACATCCATTTCACCGTCTCACCCGAACACCGCGCCCTCTTCCGCAAGAAAGTGGCAGAGGTGAAGCTTTTCTATGAGAAATGCTTCGGAGTCAAGCTCAACATCACCTTCTCCGAGCAAAAACACTACACCGACATTATTGCCGTCAACGAGCAGAACGAACCCATACGCGACGACAGCGGACACCTTGTCTTCCGTCCCGGTGGCCACGGTGCCCTCATTGAGAACCTCAACGAGCAACGTGCCGACATCATCTTCATCAAAAACATCGACAATGTGGTGCCCGACTGGATGAAACACACCACAATCATCTACAAGAAGGTGCTCGCCGGACTCCTCCTCAGCCTCCAACAGCAGACCTTCAAATACCTCCGCATGATTGACGAGGGGGTCTCACCCGCACAACTCAGAGCCATCGAGAAATTTGCCAAGGACAGCCTCCACATCGTCCTCCCCGACGATTACAGCAAAGCCGAACCCAAGCAGAAGGCCAAGATACTTCACGACCTCCTGAACCGTCCCATGCGCATTTGCGGCATGGTGAAAAACCAAGGCGAGCCTGGCGGTGGCCCCTTTATCACTCTCAACACCCATGGAATCAAGAGTCTACAAATTGTAGAAACCGCCCAAATCAATCGCAAAGACGAGAAACAGGAAGCCATCCTCAACAACGCCACCCATTTCAATCCTGTCGACCTAGTATGCGCCACCAAGAACTACCACGGCCGCTATTTCGACCTCCGCAAATATGTCGACCCCGACACCGGTTTCATCAGCAAGAAGACCAAAGGAGCTGTCACCCTCAAGTCGCAGGAGCTCCCCGGCCTTTGGAATGGTGCCATGGCTTACTGGAACACCATCTTCGTCGAGGTGCCCCTCGCCACCTTCAACCCTGTCAAAACAGTAAACGACCTCCTACGCAAAGAACACCGAGAGGGCTAATACCACACCTATCCCAACAGAAAGCGGGGCTTCTCACCATGAGGGGCCCCGCTTATCTTATTGTTACTCAAACAGCCTATCGGCTTTGAGAAAATAGCTTGGTTCCATTTCAGAATCTTCCATGGGCACCGCCTCCGCCGAAGCTGCCGCCACCAAAACCGCCGAAGCCACCAGAGCCACCAAAGCCGCCAGAGCTTCCGCCAAAGCCGCCCATGCCACTCAGGGGGCCGAAGCCGCCAAAGCCACCGGTGCGTCTACCCCCGTCAGAGTAGTAATTGCCACCGCCATTCTTGCCGCCACCGTGCCGCTTACTATACCGGTCGAGCAGCACTAAAATAACGACAAAGAGCAACAAGGCACCCAGGAAGCCAAACAAAATGCGGTTCTCTTCTTTCTTGTAGCGTTCATAACTATACTCGCCGGTGCACACAGGCTCAATCACATCCAAGGCTGCCACCAAGGCTCCATAGTAGTCTCCTTGACTCAGCGGCTCTATCATCTCATCGTCAATGATATGCTTGCAGAAAATGTCGGGCAGCGCCCCCTCCAAGCCATACCCAGGCAGGATGGCCACGTCGCCATAGTCGTCCTCAGTCTCCTTAGACTTAATGAGGATAACAACGCCATTCTTCGTATCTTTCTGCCCCACACCCCAGATAGTGCCAATACGGGTGCCCAGGTCCATGATCTCACAATCATGAAGTGAGGGCGTGATCACTATCAGTATCTGGTTGGAGGTGGTATCGTCGAAAGCCACCAAACGTTGCTCCAAGGAGTTGCGCTGTTCAGCAGATAGCACGTTACCGTAGTCGTTCACCAGCTGATTGGTCGGTTCGGGACACCATTGTGCCATGGTACCGACCGCCCAACCCAGCAGGAAAACGAGCGTAAAAATTCTTACTATGTTTCTTTTATAAATTGCCATGCAATTTACAGTAAAAGGTTTACTATTGAATCTGCCCGATGGTTATCAAAGCCATCCATCGGAACCTTAGAAGTCAAACTCCACTTTCACAGGCTCATCGCTGCCTTCAGGAGCGGTGAAATAACCTTTCTTCTCAAAACCGCAGATACCTGCCACCACGTTGTTGGGGAAAACCCGCAGCTGGCGGTTAAACACATTCACCATCTCATTGAAGCGACCACGCTCTGTGGCGATGCGGTTCTCGGTGCCTTCCAACTGCACCTGCAGGTCACGGAAGCCCTGGGTGGCGGTCAGTTCGGGATAACGCTCCACCACGATGTTCATTGAGCGGGTCAGCGCACTCGACAGCTGGTCCTGAGCTCTCTGGAACTCAGCCACGTTGGCCTCGGTAAGGTTGTTGGCATCCACCTGCACGGAACCTGCTTTGGCGCGGGCCTCAATCACCTCGGTCATGGTGCTCTTCTCGTAGTTGGCAGCCCCTTGCACGGTGGCCACCAGCTGAGGAATCAGGTCGGCACGACGTTTGTAGACATTCTCCACCTGGGCCCAAGCCTGGGTCACGTTCTCTTCGCCTTGAACCAGTTTGTTACGCACACCGATACCCCACAGAAGGGCAATCACAACGATGGCAACGACAATCAGAATAGGTAAAAATTTCTTTTTCATAATAACCATGATTTTTCTTTCAATAACGTAGCCCCAGCCACTTTATTGCCCACACCTCATTTTTTATAACTGGAATAAGTTAATCAGTTGATAATATGTTTGTTTAAAAATGCGTCCCACGTAACACAGCCATCTTATTGATTGATGTCCCTCCTCCCCACCGTGTACCTCAATAGAATCTGTTTATCAAAAAAAAGGCCGCACATCAGGTGCAGCCTTATCTTTTGTCGTAAAGAAACCTTGATTACTCAGCGTTGATAACAGCTTTGTGAACAGCGTTCCAACCAGCGGCGGTGAGACCCCAGTTGTTGGTGGAGTTCTTGTTACCGTTGATTCTAACCTTACTTCTCTTTACTTTTTTGTTTGCATTGATACCCATGACACAATTATTTTAATTATTTAACTTCTTGATTTATTGTACGTAATGCAATATTTACCCTATTGAAAACGTCATGCAAAATTACAACAATATTCTGACATACACAAATTTTTTTTCAAAAACCTTATTTTGTAGATTCAAAACCAAAAGTAAACGCCCAATTATCGTTGCAACACAAGCGGGGAAAAGAAAGCGTCGTGCGCACTAATTAGTGACGGTTGACCTCTACAAGATTGGACAATTGGCCCTTGCTACTTCCCGTTTCGGAAATCAGATTGTACATCTCAACACAAAAATCCCACCAGATGAGGTTAGGATGGTGAAACTCGACACCGCTGACATGAGCACATAATTGTGGAAAAGCATCGGAAAGAGGAATTCGTACATGTCTTTTGAGGATTGTACGAGCCTAGAATAGTTCATTGCCGGAGTCGGCAGCGTAGCAACCAATGCCAGACCGACGGTTGTTGGTAGCTCCTCCTCTTTCTCGCATTCTTATCTCTATCTACTCGCCACCATCACGCTATCTACTCTATTAACAAACAAGATCTAGGCAAGCATCTGCCAAGCACATGAAAACAAGTTCCCTATCACAAGTACAAGCTCCCCCTAAGGAAGGGACAATGGTGGATTATAGTTTTTTCGCCCGACAAAATCTACACCTAAGAACATTTGTTTGGAGCTGAACAGCAGAATATCAAACCAATAAGATAATTGAAGAATTGAAATCAGAGTTGCCTTCAATTGACGACTTGAAAAGTACACTTAAAACTACCTTCATCAAGGAGTTGCCGCAACGCCAGATACACAAAGGCCTAGAAGCCGCCCACCAGTACTGGGATAATCGAACGGAGGGTTGACCGCTAAAGATTGTTTTGCTGAATAAGAAAAGATTTGTATCTTTGCAAACGAAATAACAACTAAAAAGACAATATATCGAAAGAAGAAAAAAGAAGATAAATAACATATTATAAAGCGTTTTCGCTCTAACTGTCCTCTTGAAGTTCCACAAAGCAAGTTCCGACAATGTAAAGCGGTAAACGCTCACGAGTAATCGTGGGCTTTACTTATTTGTCGGGCAGGTCGTGGAACACCTAAGAGGACATAAGCAAAGTTCCACGATTTTCTTATGCCCGACAACGAAAACACAAAATCACAAATTAAGAGCCGCCAGCGGGTGGCTCAGCATGGCGAGGTGTTCACCAATCCGCGCGAGGTGAATGCTATGCTCGACTTGGTGCGGGACGAGTCGTTCCGGCTTGACAGCCGTTTCCTTGAGCCCGCCTGTGGCGATGGGAATTTCCTTATCGAGATTCTGCGTCGCAAACTATCCCTATTGAAAGACATCAAATCCCCTACGGAATGGGAGTTTCAAAGCCTTATTGCCGTCGGCTCTTGCTATGGCATTGAGCTGTTGGAGGACAATGCTGAGGCTTGCCGACTGCGACTGTTTACCGAGGTGAGGGAACAGATGGGCAAAAGGAACTGCACTCAGGGCTATGAGGAAAGCCTACACTATATGCTGCAGAAAAATATCGTCTGTGGCGATGCATTGACCTATCGCACTGCCGACGGCAAGCCTATCACATTCTGCGAATGGACACCCATTGCGGGCAGCATGCAGTTCTCGCGGCGCGATTTCCAGTTCGACTTTCTTGTCAACCAGACACATCAGTACTCCCTTTTCGACGAGCAGGGCGAAGCTCAGAGCTTCGACGAACCCATCAAGTCATATCCCCCCATCCACTACACTCAGCTTTACCGTTATGAAGAACAAGTTACACACTCCATATAAGCTACTATACCGCGCGGTGTGGTTTAAGAGTGACTGGCTGCAACAATACGCCTTGGATGCGACAGCGAAGACAAGACGGTCGCGTCCCGATAGGGACGCTGTACACTATGGCAGTATCAGCACGGCACTGCGCCTTCGGCTTGTACCGTGTTATGCATGGTCTCGTCCCTCTCGGGACGTCCCCCCCCGACACTAATAATACAACCTTATGAAACAAAAATATTCACCTGACATACTGAACTGCTTGGCCAACCTCAGTAGTGACGAGGTCTTCACTTCGCCGGAGTTGGCAAACCGTATGCTTGACCTGTTGCCACAGGAGTTATTCCAGAGTCCGAAGACGCGGTTCTTAGACCCTTGCAGCAAGAGTGGCGTCTTTCTGCGCGAAATTACCAAACGGCTGCTTGAAGGCCTCGAAGGGCAGATACCCGACCTACAGGAGCGGATTGACCACGTGATGACCAAGCAAGTCTTTGGCATTGCCTGCACTGACCTCACCGCCGAGATGAGCCGCAGGACACTATACTGCTCCAAACAGGCCAACGGAGAGTACAGCGTCAGTACTGCCTTCCAAGACGGACAAGGCAACCTATTGTATGAGCGATGCCACCACACCTGGAACGTGCAAGGCCGCTGTGAACACTGTGGAGCCAGCAAAGGCGAGTACCTCCGCACCGAAAGCCGCGAGACCTATGCCTATCCCTTTATCCATAAATCAATCAAAGAAATATTCCATAAAGATATGCAATTCGATGTAATCATTGGCAATCCACCATATCAGCTAAGCAAGGCAACAGAAAATTCGACTAGTAATAATGCGGCATTTGCATCTGCCATATACCCTTTGTTTATTGAACAAGCGAGCAAACTCAATCCTCGATATTTGATAATGATTACACCAAGCAGATGGATGACAAAGACAGGACAAGGAATCTCAGACGAGTGGGTCAATAAAATGATTAGCAGCAATCACTTCATCGAAATACATGACTACATTGACTCAACTGAGTGTTTCGCAGGGGTAGATATAATGGGGGGCGTGAGCTATTTCTTATATAGTCTAAAGTACGTGGGGAAATGTAAGTTTGTATGTCATAGAAAAGAAAAAACAACAGAATATATAGATAACCTTGATGTATACGGGACAGGTGTAGTTATTAGAGATCCTAGAGCAATTAATATCATTCGCAAAGTAAGTATGGTAGACGGTGAATACTATAACAAAGACACATTTGCTAATATAGTAAGTCCCTTACACTTCTATGACAAATCTGGCCAGCTTAGTTCGAATTGGAGTGGATATGTATGTGACAAAGATAATGAACATCCAATAAAGTTCTACTTAAACAAACGGTTAGACGCGAAAGGATATGGTTGGATTAAAGAATCTGACATTCCGAAAAACCAAAACACAATTAAACTCCACAAGGTATATATACCTGAAGCAAACGGTAGTACTGGAGAAAACGCTATCGTACTCGGAACACCTTTCTACGGAGAGCCGGGATCTATTTGTTCTCAGACATATTTAGTGATAGGGTATAACAAAGATTATTCAAAGACTGAGTGTGATAACATCATATCTTACATAAAAACACATTTTTTTAGGTATATGGTATCCATAAAGAAGAACACGCAACACGCTCCAAATTCAGTCTACCAATTCGTCCCCCTTCAAGACTTCTCCCACCCGTGGACAGACGAGATGCTGTATAAGAAATACGGCTTGGACAAGGACGAGATTGCCTTTATCGAGAGTATGATACGACCAATGGAGTAGGCAGACAGAGCCAAGAGATTGAGGGACCCACGCCGAGGGATGGCCTCGGCAAAAAAATAAACCGAGCGCTCTTTGAAATATTAGTAAGGGAAAAACAATAATAACGGATTGTTCGCGTTATTACAACAAACGTATATCACAATGATTGAACTGAAGGTCATAGTTGAAGACGATAATCGGGCAGAAGAACTGTTGCGTGAATTGAACAGCCAGAAAGGTGTTTCCGCAAGAGTGTTCCCTAAGGTCTACAAGATAGGTGACGAAAATAACTCATCATCGGTATCTGAGCCTACTACACCACAGGAACCATCCGTTAATGCTGATTTATTTAACGAAGCAACACATTTCTTTGATGGAGAAAACCTGTATGTCACCCGAAGATATTACGAAGACTATATCCGAGACATGGCCTACAATTTCGCCCATCCTGAGGAACTGAAAAATGAGCCGTTGCGTACAGTGTCGGCTGAGGAACTGGCAGATTGCATCACTCTTGATGAGTTCCGCAATGAATTGACCGAGATGATTCACAAACACTATCATCCACAAGCATGAGAGTCATTGTCAGCCCGATAGTTCGTATTAAGATCAAAGACTTCTATCAAGCGGCGATGACAAACCATCCGCTCCTAAGCGAGGAGACAGTGATGAGAAAGATGAATCGCATGCTTGATTGTCTTGAGATTCTTGCCATTACACAAGGATTCAAAAAAGCACAATATAACCGTCAATGGATAGTTAACGGCTGGAGGGAATTGATAGTGGAGGATTTCCATTTTGCATTTGATGTAGTGAAGACACCTGACGGAGAGCGAGTAGTGATAGTCAGAGACGTGGTCCATAGTTTATTATACCGATAAATTCCCTTTACTTTTTTTCAAAGAGCGCCATAAACAACAAAGATTATGGCGACAATAGAACAGATACTCCCCACGATGCGGCGCACGGTGCCGCAGATTTACATGTACGACGACACGTCGTTCCCCGGCTGGATTAAGATTGGGCAGACGACACGCGCGGATGTGCGGAAGCGCATCGACGAGCAGCATCCCATCACCGAACCGCACAAGACCTACCACCTGCTGTGGCACGACAACGCCTTCTATGCCGATGGAAGCGGCGAGAGCTTTAGTGACCACGACCTGCATGAGGTGTTGCGCCGCATGGGCAAAGAACTTATCGGCGAGTGGTGCCGTTGTTCGCTTCGCGAGGCACAGGCCGCATACGTGGCGGTGCGACATCGCGAGACGCACGTGGAGACAGTGCGCGACCTCGACTACACGATGCGACCAGAGCAGGAGAAAGCTGTAAAAGACACTGCCGACTACTTCGCCAAGATGGACGAAGAGGAGCCTGACCGCCCGAGCCACTATCTGTGGAATGCCAAGATGCGTTTCGGCAAGACCTTTGCCACCTACCAGCTGGCCAAGAGGATGAAGGCAAAGCGGGTGCTGGTGCTCACCTTCAAGCCTGCTGTGGAGGACTCATGGCGCGACGACCTGATGCGACACCGCGACTTTGAAGGATGGCGGTATTACAGCAGCCGGGACACAGAAGGCACTAACGCATTTACGCATTCCCACAGTAGCACATTCCCATTGGTTGTCTTTGGGTCTTTTCAGGACTATCTGGGGCGTGACCGCTACGGCAACATCAAGCCCAAGAATGAGTGGGTACACAGCATCAACTGGGACTTAATCGTGCTGGACGAGTACCACTTCGGGGCATGGAACGACAATGCCAAGAGCCTGCTCGACCTCGGCGATGCCGATGCCAAGAGACGACAGGCAGAGGAGGACGAGGTGATGCGCGAGGACGGCATTGACGTGGAGAGCGGCCGCGCATGGGATGACGACGACGTGCCCATTACAGGCCGGCATTATCTCTACCTCAGCGGCACACCGTTCCGTGCCCTTGCCACAGGCGAGTTTATGGAGAACCAGATATTCAACTGGACCTATCAGGATGAGCAGGCACGGAAAGAAGCCATTGGTGGCCCCTATCTGGAAATGCCCACCATGGTGATGATGACCTATCAGATGCCGCAGGGCCTCGGAGCTATGATAGAGCAGTGGGACATGGATGGCTTCGACCTCAACGAGTTCTTCCGTGCTGAGCCTGCCAAAGGCAAAGAGGCTGCCACCTTTGTCCACGAGAAAGCTGTGCAGAAGTGGCTCGACATCATCCGTGGCAAAGCATCCATCTTCGGCGACGGCAGCTCGCCACTCAACGTGCGGCCTGCACTGCCATTCGAGGACACTCGCCTGCTCGACCTCTGTGCCCACACGATGTGGTTTCTGCCCAATGTGGCCTCGTGCGACGCTATGGAGGCGTTGTTATACCGTCCAGCCAACGGCTTTTATCGGACATACAAAATCATCAACTGCAGCGGTACGAAGGCCGGAATCGGTGTGGATGCATTAGGACCTGTACGCAAGGCTATGGGCGACAACCCATTGACGACACGCACCATCATATTGACCTGCGGCAAGCTAACCACAGGCGTAACCCTGCGGCCATTGGGCGGTCTGCTGATGCTGCGCAACTGCTCCAGTCCCGAGACCTATTTCCAGACTGCCTTCCGTGTGCAAAGCCCTTGGACATCCACCGACAAGGACGACCCCACAAAGAAGACCATCTTGAAGCCCACTTGCTATGTCTTCGACTTTGCCCCCAACCGTGCCCTACGCGAGGTGGTGACCTACGCCAATCAGTTGGACGTAGACAGCAACCGCCGCATCACCGACAAAGTAAACGATTTCATCAACTTCCTGCCCATCCTTCAGTTCGACGGCAGCTCGATGAAGCGGGTGGATGCCACCGAGATACTCGACTTTGTGGATAACGGCACCAGCGGCACCCTGCTGTCACGACGCTGGAACAGTGCCCAGCTGGTGAATGTGGACAACGCCACCCTACAGCGGGTGCTGGACAATCCAGAAGCCTTGGCCACCATCATGAAGATAGAAGGGTTCCGCGCCTTGGGCAGCGACATCATCGAGAACATCGTCAACCGTGCCGAGAAGATAAAGAAACTGAAACGCGAGGCAGGGGACAATCCCGACCCCAAGAAGAAAAAGGAACTCACCGCCGAAGAAAAGGAGTACCGCAGCAAGCGGCGCGAAGTGCAGGAAAAACTGATGAAGTTCGCCACCCGCATCCCCATTTTCATGTACCTCACCGACTATCGCGAGGAGAGCCTTGAGGATGTCATCCGCAAGCTGGAGCCGAAGCTTTTCGAGCGAGTGACAGGTTTGACCATTGACGACTTCGACCTATTGTTGCGCATCGGGGTATTCAACCGCGCCCAGATGAACGATGCCATTCTGAAATTCCGTCGCTATGAGGATGCCTCGTTGGCCTACACCGGTGTGAACCGCCATGCATCAGACACCCGTGTCGGATTGATGGACAGCACCGTGCCAATAGAAGCATTGCTAGATTGAGAACGCATTTTTGAGTACATGTTTGCGTTTATGTCGGGGAATTTGTGTAATTTTGCAGGCCAAACGACATAGCGAAACATCATGACGAAAAACGGAACCAATCAGGAACTGACGGGGGTGTATCGCTCTCCGCTGGGCGATATTGTGCTGACCAGTGATGGCTCGGCATTGACGGGGTTGCGGTTTGCTGAAGCTACAAATGGGGAGCAGGCACAGGACATCCCTTCCTTGGAGAATGCCTGCCGTTGGCTCGACCTTTATTTTGGTGGAGCCATGCCCGATTTCACCCCACGGCTTGCCCCTCAGGGGACACCTTTCCAGCAGTCGGTATGGCGCGAGTTGCTCACCATCCCATACGGACAAACTGTCTCATACGGCCACATTGCCAGGCGAATCAGTTGCCGCTCAGCACAAGCTGTGGGTGGTGCCGTAGGACACAACCCCATCGCGCTGATTATCCCCTGCCACCGCGTAATTGGTTCCGACGGCCATCTGACTGGCTACGCCTACGGCCTCGACCGAAAGCAATGGCTGTTGTCGCACGAGGTAAAGTCAACAGGTACGTTCTAATTATTCAAACCAATAGCTCGCCCTTCGCCACAATGCGGCATTTCCCACCTACGTATACTATTCCGTCGGGTCGCAATAATGTTTCTACCACCGATGGACGCCCCATCTTCTCACCTTGCAGAAAGGAACACTCACTATCCTGCTGTATCAACCCCTGCCTCTGCAAATAGTGCGTCAACGCCGCATTGGCGGTGCCTGTGGCAGACTCCTCGTCCACCCCATACAGGGGAGCGAAGTTGCGCACATGGGCGGTATAGCCGTCGCCTGCTTGCACAAAGGCATGCACCCCAACCACTTCCAACTCACGGCTCAACTCTGCCAAAGCAGCCATATCGGGAGCGAGGGCTTCCAGCTCCTCCTCACTTTGCACAGGCAACATGATGTCGGGCAATCCAGTTGATATTACCTCGACCGGCAAGGAGGGCACAGCGCATTGCATGATGCGACACAGCCGCTCTACATCCTTCACCACCCCTATCATCTTCGGTGTCGCCATCTGCATCATCACCCTTTCGCCCGCTATCACCTCCAGGTCGCCCGCCAAGGTATGGTTCAGGCATACCCCATCCCCCACCTTGCCCAACTGCCACATCAAACCAAAAGTGGCTATTGTGGCGTGTCCGCAGAGGTCCACCTCGCTACAGGGCGTGAAGTAGCGCACGGTGAACTCGTCCGCGCCATCCCGACGAACAAAAGCCGTCTCGGAATAGCGCAATTCGGCCGCCACCTGCTGCATCAGGCTGTCCGTTGGGAAGTCATTATCCAACAGCACCACCCCTGCAGGGTTGCCGCCAAAGAGTTTATCAGTAAAAGCATCAACGATATAGTATTGCATATCTTTATTAATTTGTTAATTCTTTAATTTGTATATCTGATTCACACATTAACACGTTCACACATTTGTTTTCTCCACGTATCTCGCGTATCACAAGTATTATTTATACGTGTAATACGCGAGATACGTGGAGATTGTAATCCGACTATCGCATTAACACATTAACACATTCAAAAACACGTTCTATTAGTTTAATAATATTACTATGAAAAAGACACTGTTCTCTATTACTATGCTAGTCGCCCTAATATTGACTGGGTGCAAACGCGAAGAAGTGAACCCCATAGAAATACCACAGCATTTATTCAGTGTGGCCGAATGGCGGCAGGTGATATTTTCGCCTGGAAACCTACAGTTCAGCACCGCTGGCAGCCATACTACCGCCGAAGGAACCGCCAGTGGCACCTTCCGCTTTGCCGAACATCAATACGACTACCTCGGACAGGCCAATGCCTTGGTGTCGGATACCAACACTGGATGGATTGACCTCTTCACCTGGGGCAGCAGCGGATGGCATGTGGCTCCCTATTCAGAAAAGGATGGCGACTACGACATCGAGAGTCTGTGTGGCAACGAAGCGTATGCCGACTGGGGCGTATATAACGCCATCGGTGACGGTACGCCGGGCACGTGGCGCACGCTGACATGCGACGAGTGGGACTACCTTGTGAATCGTCGTGCCTCCTCCACTGTCGATGGTGTCGACAGTGCCCGCTATGCCGAAGCCACCGTTTGCGGTGTGGCTGGGATCATCCTTTTGCCCGACCAATTTGAGCGACCTGCGACCTTAACCCCGATTGCCAATATCAACCATAACAACTTTACCATCAGCTTTAACGATAATGTATACAATGCCGAAGAATGGTCACTGATGGAGAAGGCTGGAGCCGTGTTCCTGCCAGCGGCTGGTTTTCGTGGTGGCACATGGCTCTCTACCATTGGCGAAGGCGGCAGCTATTGGGCTTCCACCTGCAATGCTGCCCGTCAGGCCTACGCCATGTTGTTCATCGATGGCTTAGTCAACGCCAGTGCCGAATGCACCTACGACAAAGACCGCGGCTATGGCCGTTCCGTACGCCTGGTCAAAGACGCTAGTCCCTCCGCAACCATCGTTTTCTCGCCTCGGGTAAGCGCAAACACTACGCGATTTGCCCTATGAGCTCAGCTAGCCGAAAACGTGCGCATCAGCTACATCTGCATCGGGCCAAAGGCGCTCTGATGGGTGAGAGAATAGCCGTGTTTGCGACCGAGTTTCCAATAGAGCGGTGAGCGGAAGCTGAAAAAGAAAACCACTGCAAACCACACTACAGCTATCACCCAGTCGTACCATACATACAGGCTTGCATCAAACACTCCTCCAAAGAAATAGCAGCATCCGATAATACCCAATCCAATAGTAGTGATGAGTCCCGGATTATAGTATGACCTAAGGCGAATAGGGAAGATGACGAAATGCATAAGCACTTCGGCAAAGAGAAACATGAAGGCCGCCAGCGTCATGAAACGCACACCCGGCAAGAAAAGCGGAAGGATGTAAACCAGAAGCAGGAACCCCCAATTGCCAAACATCGAGCTGAGGTTGTTTACACCCCATTTCGTAGAGTCGGGTTCGCTGCTGTTCATCAGCACCTTCATTCCTACCAAGGGAAAACCGCCAGGCCAGCCGAACTCCTCAAAGAAATGAAGGAAAAGCACCGCAATGGAGGCGAGAAGCAGACGTGTGACGGTACCAATCGGCACCAGAACGGCCGCAAGGGCGAAGACACCGGCCAAAAAGACCGATATGTTGTGCCAGTTGTTGACTAACTTTTTCATTGTTATTTGAGTTTTAATTATTTGTATGAATTAAAATGTACTTAATTTCAATTTGCAAAAGTACTGCCATTCTGCCATCTAGCAAAGAGCAAGGCGTTGGCAAAATTGAGCAAAAAGTACGATGTCGGTATTATTTCGTATCTTTGCAACTAAATTATTACGTTTTATGGAGCAAAAAGTAGGTATGTCGTTATGCACGGACGGATGGGCGAAACGCATTATAGGCAGTCATATTTGTCATGTCGAGAAAGGAGTAGCCACAGTGTTGTCGCCACTGCTCCCCATCATGGATGTGGAGCGAAGCGAAGACTATCACGAATGTGTGGTAGTTGAGGACATGGGACGGGTGTCGGGTGAAACCGCCCCTTTCTTCTCAAGGATAATGCCGTTAGTCAGCGACTCGATACCATGCATAATACTCGATGTTGCGGAACAGGCGTACATCATCAGTATGATGCAGCACATCGCCGAGCGGGAGGCTCTGCGGCCTGATACAGAAATCTTCCGCCAGATGAATGACCACCTCGTTACTATGCAGAGGTTGCAATTAATCTTGGAATTCCTATATGGTTTTGCATCCGCCAAGAGGCCTGTTGCCGACACCCCTTCGCATGGCGAACAGCTCTTTGTGAACTTCATGAAGTCGCTCGCGCTCCACTACGCCGACCGGCTCAGTGTGGCTGACTATGCCGCCGAGGCCTGCCTGACGGTGCGCCATTTTTCCTCGCTCATCCAGCAGTATTCAGGCCAAACCCCTAAGAGGTGGATTCACATCTTCACCATCAACCAAGCCAAGCACCTCCTCATGCGGCCAGATATGCAGGTGAAGGAAGTTGCCGACTATCTCGGATTCCCCGAACAGTTTACCTTCCGCAAATATTTCAAGACTCATACGGGAATATCTCCTACCGACTACCGAAAGAGGGAAATCCGTTCCAATACCTAAGGAGACTTCTATTAATTGCCTCGAAGAGGCACACTCTCAATAACCCCGCACGTAGTGTGGGGATAATAAGCAACATAGAAACAGCGTCCCGGAGGGACGCGCTCTCAAAAGAGAATTTTTAGAAGTTGCCCTAACAAATACATTGCAGCTTGTGCAATTATTTCGACACTCTTGCGTTATTGAAAAAACATCAAACTCTTTTTCACTATGAAACAACCTATCAAAGT